>Ga0208462_1000282_pt1 | contig 61499 bp, 60 predicted proteins | sample AD_SCU001_MetaG_FD_184452 | JGI IMG/M metagenome (GOLD analysis project Ga0208462, IMG submission 184452) | Active sludge microbial communities of municipal wastewater-treating anaerobic digesters from China - AD_SCU001_MetaG (SPAdes) (version 2) | ecosystem: Engineered > Bioreactor > Anaerobic...
CGATAGCAGTGACCTCTGGCAGGATCAACCAGAATTTGGAAGTATGCACACTACTAAACTTGGGAGGAATTAGCGGTTACTGAACAAATTTCCGCATTGCCAATGCCAACGTCAGAACCAACCCGCTCAAAGAGCGGTCGCGTTGATTCTCCATCAACAGGAAAACAATGTTTATTTTGTAAGTATTTAAACATTTGTTTCCTGCATCAGATCCAAGCCTTGAGAGCTTGGACCTTCATGTCCTTTTTAATACAGGGAGTTTGACCCGGACCGGGTCTTGTCATTTCACCTGTAGGGGAACTAATGTTTATTGTTCTTCACATATAAACATTTTCATCCCGCTTCAGGATCCATTCCGGAGATTCCCCGAGGAATTCCGGCCCGATCACAGAAACCCGCCGGAACTTCAGTCCCCGGCGACCCCGTTTCACCTGTGCAGGAATTAATGTTTGTGAGTCATCACATATAAACATTACTTCCTGCTTCAGGATTCGGGCCGGAAGTTCACCACATATTCCCGACCCAATGGCGTCAGGCCGCCCGCATCGCGGGCGTCATGCACCTTGCGAGAATACATATTGAATTTCCGGATATATAAACATTGTCAACCTGAATCAGGCCCAAATCAAGACTTGGGCCCTCATAACGGTTGAGGGGGTGCCGACCAGACCACCCGGATCGGGCTGCACGGTCTGACACCCTGGCAACACAGCCTTACTATGTTAGCGCCAATGTCATATAAACATTTCCCTGCTCAGTCGGATCCGAGCACCCGGCTCGGACCCCCATGAACGCCGGAAGCATCGTGCATCCTGCACCTGAATGCAGAATCAGGCACGAGAACCGCTTCCGGCTTGACTACTACATGTTGACACCGGGGGTATTTATACATTTACCCCAAACCCGTGCACAAAACCGGTATCCGACCGGTGAACGGCCCGGGGCCGCCGCCCGGCGTGCCATCACATATAAACAGGGCGCGTGGCGTTGCGGCACGCGCGCAACGGTACAGCCCATCTCCCCGGTGGGCCGTCCTGGAAGAACAGGGGAATTTGCAACGCCCGATCGGCCTGTTCTCGCCGGATCGGGATCAATCCTCGTCAGCGCCGCCCTCAGGGATGCGGTCGCCGACGTACACCTCGCCGAAGAACTCGTCCTGCCAGAGCGCAAGTCTCCCCTCAAGCATCAGGAAGAGGAGCGGGATGTACACCTCGCGCCGGGTCCGCCCCATCGCCGTGGAGAGGCCGGCGAGCGTCAGGACATCCCCGTCCCGGCTCGCGCGCCGGAACTCCTCCATCACAGCCGAGACCGCCTTCTGGTACCCCTCGTCGTGTGCCACCGCCACCACATCGCCGGCGCTGAGGTCGAGATCCGGCTCCCGCTCCGCCGGAGCCCTCCGGCGCTGCCTGCGGCGCTGCTCTTTCTCCGCCGTCTTCAGCTGCTTGATCAGCTCGTAGAGCGTGACCGGCGGCCGTTTCCGGAGGCTCTTACGCCCCAGGCGGCGCTGGATCTCGCGCTCCAGGCGACCTATAGGCTCGCTCTCATCACCTGAGCTGAAATCAAAGTCGATATCCGGAAATGCATCGTCCTCATCATCAGGAGAGGCCTCATCGTCCTCCTCTCCATCCCACCCCTCGAGATACTCCGACTTCAGGCGCAGCAGGCACGCGGCATAAAAGAGCGTCCTCCCCGAGACCCGCAGGTCCAGTTCCTTCCGGCGGTCGAGCTCGGCGAGAAACCGGTCCGTCACGTCCACGATATCGACGTTCCAGGGATCGATCTCTCCCCGCTCGGCCATGCCCGCCAGGATCTCGACAGGTTCTTCATCCATTGTTCTGCACACCGGTCACGTAGGTGCTCTTGTCGGGGCGGATCGTCACGCCCACGATCCGGTCGGCGCGCTCGATCATCGGCTTTCGGAGCGAGACGATGATCGACTGCGCGTTCCCGGAGAGGTCGCTGATCATGGCGGCGATCCGGCCGACGTTGTTCCCGTCGAGGAACATATCCACCTCGTCCAGCGCATAGAACGGTGCGGGCATGTACTGCTGGATCGAGAAGATGAACGCGAGCGTGGTGAGCGACTTCTCACCCCCCGAGAGCGCGGAGAGGAGGTGGACCTTCTTGTCGCGGGGCTGGACCGCAAACGTCATGCCGCCGGCAAACGGGTCATCCTCGTTCTCGAGGACCAGCCTCCCGCTCCCCTCCGTCAGCCGCGCGAAGATCTCCTGGAAGTTCGCATCGATCGCGTTGAAAGCCGTCATGAACGCCTCGTACTTCATCTTCTCGTACCGCTCGATCCGCTCTAACAGCATCATCCGCTCCCGCGAGAGCACCTCCTTCTTTGCGGTCCGCTCCTCAACGCGCGTAGCGACCCGGTCGCATTCCTCGATGGCGAGCATGTTCACCGCGCCGATCTTCTTTAACGCCCGCTCGGCCTCCGCTATCCCCGCATCGATGGCCGGGAGATCAAGGTCGGTCTCCACGTCGCCGGCCTGCTCCCGGAGCGCCGCAAGCTCCGCGAGGAGCGTCCGTTCCCGCTCCGCGAGGGCGTCGATCTGCATCCGGGTGCGCTCCATCGCGCCCGAGAGGTCGAGAGCCTGCCGGTCCAGCACCCGGATCTCCTCAAGGATACGGTCCCGCTCGCCGTGCAGGCCGGCAAGCTCGTTCGAGAACTCCTTCTGGCGGGTCTCCAGTTGAACGATCAGGCGGCGCAGGCTCTCGATCTGCTCTGTGGCGGCGGCGATCTCGCCGTCGATCTCCTGGTTCTTCGCCGTCAGGCGGTCCCGCTCCGCGGCGAGCTCCTCTGCCCGGTTCGCGAAATGCTGCCTCTCGCGTTTGGCGTCGGCGATATCCGCGTCCTTGTTCCGGAGCCGGCGCTCGATATCCTCGACGGATTTACGGTGCCGCTCGTACTGCTCGGTGAGCGCGGGGATCTCCGTGTCGTCGAGTTTCTTCTTGAGGGCGTCGACCTCCCCCGAGATACCCGCGATCTCGACGGTGATGCGTTCCCGGTCCGCCTCGAGCCGCGCAAGCTCCTCGCCGCCGGCCTTCGCCTCAAGGAGCATCTCCTGCAGGGTCTCCGCGAGGGCCTGCCTCTCCCCGGCGAGCACTTCCATGCGCTTCGAAAACTCTTCCGCGAGCATGCGGTAGCGCGCAATCTGCTCGTCGACCGCACTGCGCTCCGCCCGCTTCGCCTCCGCGGCCACCGCAAAGCGGCGTATGGACGCCTCGATCTCCGCCGCCTCCGCCTCGAGGCCAGCGAGCGTCGCACGGACCCGCATAATCTCGTCGTCGACCGCCACCCCGAACCCGCGGACCTTCTTCGTCTGCGCGCCGCCGGTCATGGCGCCGCTCTTCTCGACAAAATCCCCCTCCAGGGTGACCATCCGGTACCGGCCCATCAGTCGCCGCGCCCGCTCGAGGGTGTCCACCACCACCGTCGCGCCGAAGACGACCCGGAAGGCGCGCTCGAACGCCGGGTCGAACTCAAGGAGGTCGACCGCGTAGCCGACGATGCCCGGGTCCGCCTCGAGCGGCGCGAGCACAGGAGGACGGAGCTTGTTGAGCGGCAGGAAGGTGGCCCGCCCGAGACGGTTCTCTTTCAGGTAACGGATCGCGTCGGCCGCGACCGCATCGGTATCCACGACCACCCAGCGGAGCCGGCCCATCGCCGCCACGTCAAGCGCGGTCGCGTACTCCGGCGGCGCCCGGCCAAGCTGCGCCACGGTGCCGTGGACCCCTTCCATGCCAAGGACGGCGTCCATCGCCCTTCCACCGGCATCGCCCTGCGCCTGCTGCTGCGCTTCAAAGCGCATCAGGCTCTGCTGGTTCTCCCGGATCTCCTTCTGCAGCCGGTCAAGGGCCGAGCGCCGCGCAAAGAGGGTGCTCTCGGCCTCGGAGAGGTCGCGCTCAATCCGGCGCTTCTCTGCCTCGCAGCCGGCCGCGCTGGAAGCGTAGTCCGCCGCCTGCGCCTGTTTGTTCGCCAGTTCCTCCTCGATCTGGCGGGTGCGCGCCTCCAGGCGCTCGCGCTCCGATGTCCGCATCCGGCTCTTCTCGATGAAGATGTCCTGCTCGCGGAGGATCTTCGCCCGGAGCTCCTTCTTGTTCTCAAGGTCCTGCATCCGCGCGAAGAGCTGGTCCTTGACCCCCTCGACCTCCTTGCTCTCGCTTGCAATGCGCTCCTCGACCGCCGCGAGCTGATCGCGCTTTGTTGCGAGCTCCATCGCGAGGTTCGCCCGGTCGATCGAGAGGGTGCGGATCTGCCCGGCGCACTCCTCGACCTTCGCCTCGGCGCGCCTGCCGTCCATGTAGACCCGCTGGATTGTTTCGAGGTTCTCGTCCCGGCCGGCCGCGAGACGCTCGATGGTCTTCTCGGCGAGCTTGATCCCGCCCCGCGCCTCCTCGAGCCGCCCGACGAGCGCCAGGTACTCCGGGCCGCTCTTTTTGTTGATCTCTTCGTCGACCGCATGCCGGCGCCCGCGTGCCTCCTCGGCCCGCGCCCGGACGGCATCGGCCTCACCGGCGGTGCGCCCGAGCGCCTCCTGCTGGTCGAGCGCGAGCGTATGGAGAGTGCCGACCTCCTGCTCTTTCTGCCGGACGAGTGCCGCACCCCGGCAGCGGTTGAGGTGTTCCAGTTCGTCCTGCCACCGCCGGTACTCCATCGCCTGCTCGCGCTCGTGCTGGAGCGCGTCCAGCCGCGCCACGAGCTCGTTTAAGAGGATCTCCTCGCGCTCGATCCGCTCCCGGACCACCTCAAGCTCCGAGAACGCCTGTTCGCGCTTATGGTCGAACTCGGCGACACCCGCTATCTCGTCGATGATCTTCCGCCGCTCGGTGTCGCTCATCTCCATGATGCGGGTGATGTCGCCCTGCATCACGACGTTGTACCCCTCCGGCTTGATCCCGATCTTCGCGAGGAACTCGATGACGTCGCTCTGCTTGCAGAGACGGTTGTTTAGGTAGTTGTAACTGTAGTATCCCGCCGGGGTCCGCTTGATCCGGCGGCGGATCGTCGTGCCGTCCGAGAACGTCGCCGTCACTTCGGCGGTGTTCTTCCCGGAGTTGACGTTGATGAGATCGGTCAGTTTCTCGGCCCGCAGCCCCCGCGCACCCGAGAGAGCCAGGACAAAGAGGATGCTGTCGATGATGTTGCTCTTCCCGGAGCCGTTCGGGCCTGAGACGACCGTAAACCCTTCAAAAAAAGGGATTTTCGTCTTTCTCGCGAAAGACTTGAAGTTGTCGATCTCAAGCTGCGTGATGTACAAGGATCGGGCTCCCCTGGTTATCTGTCGAGATCGACGGTGTCGTCCTCTTCAGCCTGGATGACGCTCTCGACCTCCCGCTTCTTCTGCTCCACGAAGAGCGTCCGGTCGGACGATTTGCCGCCCCGGCCCCGGCCCTTCGCCGGGGCGTTCCCGAACTTGTTGCTTGCGATGATATACTCCGAGGATCTCCGCGGCTCCGGTTTCAGCGTCCCGTCGTTCTGCATGATAAGTTCCATGTTCGCGTCGTCCTGGTCCGCACGGGCCCGCTGCTTCTCCACCGGCCGCGCGGATTCCCGGGGTTCGGCGGCACGCACCGGCCGGGGCCCGGCGGCGGCGCGGGGCTCCGCCTGGAGCGTCGCCCCGGCCCTCCTCGCTTCGACCGCGACGGGCTTAACCCTGCGTTCTTCCGTCTCCCGGGAGAGTTTCATCGTCACGGACTTGAGGTCCAAAACCTCCTCCGTCAGGCCCTTGACCAGGGCCTCGAGCTCCCGCACCTTGCGCTCCAGATCGCGCAGGCGCTCATCGCCCGCATCCGGTACCGCCGGTTGAACAGACTCATTCATCGTCTCCATCTCCTTCTCGCGTTCTGCGAGTTCCCGCTCAAGGAACCGTATCCTCGCATCTTTCTGCGCCATTGTCTCCCTCGAATTAATCCTTGATAATAATTACGTAATAATATTACTATGGATTCCCGGAAAGAAGAATGATTACATTTTATCGGGATGTAACGGATATCCCGCCGGCAGTCGCCGGATATGCAGCCTGCACGGACAAATCCTGCAAAAGAAAGAATATTACCTCACCAAAGCAACCTTTTTTCTGCATGTCTAATCTGGCAAACTTCGATCCGGAAGTCGCAGGCGTCATCGAGAAGGAGCGCCTGCGTCAGATCAACGGGTTGGAGCTGATCGCCTCCGAGAACGTCGTCAGCAAGGCGGTTCTCGAGGCGATGGGCTCCATCATGACCAATAAGTATGCCGAGGGCTACCCCGGCAAACGCTACTACGGCGGTTGCGAGTTCCACGACGTCGTGGAGAACCTGGCGCGCGACCGGATGTGTAAACTCTTTGGGGCGGAGCACGCAAACGTCCAGCCGCACTCGGGAAGCCAGGCAAACCAGGCGGTCTACTTCGCCTACCTCGCCTACAAGGACAAAATCATGAGCCAGAGCCTCACCCAGGGGGGCCACCTCTCCCACGGTTCGCCGGTCAACATCACCGGGCGCTGGTACTCCATCTTCCACTACGGCGTCGACCCCGTGACGGAGACGCTCGACTACGCGGTCATCGAGGATATGGCGCGGATCGTAAAACCCCAGATCATCGTCTGCGGCGCGAGCGCCTACCCGCGCGAGATCGACTTTAAGGCGTTCCAGGAGGTCGCCGACACCGTCGGTGCGCGGTGCATGGCCGACATCGCCCACATCGCCGGACTCTGCGCGACCGGATACCACAACTCCCCGGTCGGCGTCGTCGATATCGTGACGACGACGACGCACAAGACCCTGCGGGGCCCCCGGGGCGGCGCCATCATGTGCGGCAAAGAGGACGCCGCCGCCATCGACAAGTCCGTCTTCCCCGGCATGCAGGGCGGCCCGCTGATGCACATCATCGCCGCAAAAGCGGTCTGTTTCAAGGAAGCGCTGACCCCCACGTACAGGGACTACTGCGGACAGGTCGTCAAGAACGCACGCGCGATGGCCGGCGTCCTCGCAGAGGAAGGGCTCGACCTCGTCTCCGGCGGCACCGACAACCACTTAATCCTCCTTGACCTGACCGGGGTTTCCACAAACCACGAGCACCTCACCGGCCTTGCGGCCGAGACCGCGCTTGGAGAGGCGGGCATCACCGTCAACAAGAACACCATCCCCCGCGAGCAGCTCAGCCCCTTCGTGACGAGCGGTCTTCGGATCGGCACGCCGGCCGTCACCTCCCGTGGCATGAAAGAAGAGGAGATGAAACAGATCGGTCACTGGATCGCCCGGGTCGTGAAGGATGTCGCCCGCGACCGGACCTCAAAGAAGGCGATCACCGAAGTGAGGGAAGAGGTTATTGCCCTCGCAAGCAAGTATCCCCTCTACCCAGAAGTAGCATGATACTCGACGGAAAAGCGGTCTCTGAGAAGAGGCTCGAGATCCTCAAGGAGAAGATAGACGAGTCCGGGCTCTACCCACGCCTCGCGACCGTCATCGTGGGAAACGATCCCGCATCGCAGATGTATGTCCGGATGAAGCACCGGGCGTGCGAGCGCGTCGGGATCGGGTCCGTCGGCATCGAGCTCCCGGAGGACGCCTCCACGGAACGGGTGCTTGAGACGATCGCGCGCCTCAACAACGACCCGGACATCGACGGCATCCTGGTCCAGCTGCCGCTCCCCCGGGGCGTGGACACCACCCGCGTCATCGATGCGGTCGCGCCCATAAAGGATGTGGACGGGTTCCACCCCTTCAACCTGGGCCGCCTTCTTGCCGGGAAACCGGTCTACGCCCCCTGCACCCCGCAGGGGATCATGACGATCCTCGACGAGTACGGGATCCCGGCCCGCGGGCAGCGGGCGGTCGTCGTCGGCCGGAGCATCGACGTAGGGAGGCCCATGGCCGCCCTGCTCCTGAATGCCGACGCAACCGTCACGATCTGCCACTCAAAGACGAGGAACATCGAGGACGAGACGCGGAACGCCGACATCCTGGTCAGCGCGGTCGGAAGAGCGAAGTTTGTCAGGCCGGAGATGGTAAAGGTTGGCGCGACGGTCATCGACGTCGGGATCAACTACGACGAGCAGGGTAAACTCTGCGGCGACATTGATTTCGAGGCGGTGCGCGAGCGGGCGGGGGCGATAACCCCGGTCCCCGGCGGCGTCGGCCCCATGACGATCGCGACGCTGATGGAGAACACCTTCAAGGCAGCCAGGTTGAGGACATGCTGCGACGAGACTGCACGATAAACCGCCTCCGGATCGGCGGCGACGCTCCCGTCCGCCTGATGGGCGTCATCAACTGCAGCCCCGAGTCGTTCTACCGGGGTTCCTACACCCCGGCCGGCCGGATATACGACCGGGCTCTTGCCATGATCGATGCGGGCGCCGACCTGATCGACCTCGGGGCGCGGAGCACGGCCCCGGGCTCTTCCCCCATCACCGTTGCCGAGGAGGCGGCACGGATGGACACGGCGCTCTCCGAACTCGACGGGACCGGGATCACCCTCTCGGTGGACACCCGCTATGCGGAGGTGCTCGAGGTCTGCCTCCGCCACGACGTCCACGCGGCAAACGACATCTCCGGTCTTGCCGACGAGCGCTACGCCCGGGTGGTCGCCGACTCCGGGCTCCCGGCATTCGTCATGGCAAGTTTCAGGGAGCCTGGCGATGCGGTCGGGCTTGCCGCAACGCTCGCCGCGCTCGATGCGGTTGTGGCGCGGTGCGCGCGCCTCGGGATTGAGGACGTAGTCCTCGACCCCGCTGTCGGGAGATGGGTCCCGGGGAGGACGAGCGAGGACGACTGGGAACTCTGCCGGAACTTCGAGTCGTTCTCGTCCTTCGGCCGCCCGGTGCTCGCCGCGGTCTCCCGGAAGACGTTCATCGGGGATCTGCTCGGGAGAGAGCCCGAAGACCGGCTCGCCGGGACGCTCGCGGTCACGGCGATGCTGGTGGAGAAGGGAGCGAGCGTCGTGCGGAGCCACGACGTCCGCGAGACTGCCGACCTCCTGCGGGTCTCCGGGAAGATGAGGAGACTATGACGACACCGTCGTTCTCGGTCTACGGCCTCGCGACCGCGCTGATCTGTGCCGGCGACGACGTCGCGGCTCACCTCATCGCGGCGGCCGGGCGTTCGGAGTGCGGGGGGTTTTTGGCCGGCGACGTCATGGTCGTCGCCGAATCGGCCGTTGCCACCGCCGAAGGGCGGGCCGTGCACCTTGCCGGTGTCGAGCCGTCTGATGAGGCGCTCAGGCTCGCTGAAAAATACCATATGGACCCCCGCCTCGTCGAGGTGGTCCTCCGGGAGAGCGACCGGGTCGTCGGGGGCATCCCCGGGTTCCTGCTCTGCATGAAGAACGGGACGCTCCTCCCGAACGCCGGGATCGACGCCTCGAACACCCCCCACGGCTCCGTCCTCCTCCTGCCGGCCGACCCCGACGCATCCGCGGCGCGGATACGCACGGCGATCAGAGTGCGGTCGGGGGCGGACGTCGGCGTCATCGTCATCGATTCAAGGACGCACGCGATGCGCCTCGGGTGCAGCGGGGTCGCCATCGGGTGCTCAGGGATCCCGTCGGTGCTCGACGAATGCGGAAAACAGGACCTCTTCGGCCGCGAACTCGAGGTCACCAAGCGGGCGGTGGCGGACTGCATCGCGTCCGCCGCGGAACTCGTGATGGGAGAGGCAAACGAGTGCGTCCCCGCAGCCGTGGTACGGGGGCTCGGGCTCCCGGTCGGCGACTACGCCGGGGTCGCCACCATCGACGCGTCAGAGTGCCTCTTCATGGGCGTCGCGCTGCACGCCGACCCGTCCCTTCTCGTCGATGACAAGAGAGAACCCTGAGTTCTCCAGGTACTCCCGGCTCTTTCTCCCTTTTCCATGGATCAGGATCTCGACGAGGTCTTCCTTCTCGTCGATATCGGTCGACATCCGGAACGAGTCGATCACCTCGACGGAGAAACCGCACTCTCCCGCGATCCGCAGGTGGTCGAGGAAACTTGCGCCGTAGTAGTCGGCGCGGAAGCACCGGGGCTTTTTGAGAAATATAATGTTCGTCCCGCCGCCTCGGCCCGGCACGATGGCCATATCCTTCTCGGTGCGGATCAGCCGCTGGATGTCCCCGGCCGTCACCAGGGGGAGGTCAGCCATGATGATGAGTGCCGGACAGTGGAACTGCCCGAGCGCCCAGTTGATCGCCTCGTTCAACGACTCTTTCCTGACGGCGACGAGCGCGTTCTCGTGCTTGAACGGGTGGGTGCAGAGGAGGGTGGCGCTGCACCCGGACTTCAGCACGGATGCGATCACGTCTTCAAGCATCGCCCGGGCGAACGCCTCCCGCTCTTCCTGGTCGAGGATGCAGGAGAGGCGTGTCTTTGGGTTGACGGGCTTAAAGGGGATGAGCGCGTGGAAGTACATTGAGAAACGGTTGTCGGGATAGCATCAAAAAGGCATCGTTACGGTTGTGCGCCGGACACCTGACCCCTAACCTTGATGTGGAAAGGTGCCGACATATACCCATGCACCGCCGCGTGATCACCTTCTCAAGGAACGCGTTCCTCCCCTTAACGACGGTCTGCAGGAACCGTTGCGGCTACTGCTGTTTCCGGACGCCGGTACGGGAGGGGTGCGTCATGCCTCCCGGCGAGGTGCTCCGCACCATGGAAGCGAGCGCGAGTCTCGGCTGCACGGAGGCGCTCTTCACCTTCGGGGAGCGCCCGGGTGCGGTGCCGGGGTTTGCCGCCGTGCTCGGCAGGATCGGCTATGCCGACATCCTCGACTACGTCTACGACCTCTCTCTTGCGGCCGTAAGAAGGGGGCTCCTCCCGCACACCAACGCCGGCATCCTCTCCTACGAGGAGCTCGACCGGCTCCGCGCGGTGAACGCGAGCATGGGGCTGATGCTCGAGACGACCGCAGACATCCCTGCACACCGCGACTCCCCCGGAAAGGATCCGGCGGTCAGGATCGAGATGATCGAGAACGCCGGCAAGCTCTCGATACCGTTCACGACCGGGATCCTGGTCGGGATCGGCGAGACGATGGAGGACCGCGAGGAGTCCTTCGAGGTCATCCGGGACCTTCATTCGCGGTTCGGCCATATCCAGGAGGTGATCGTGCAGAACTTCTGCCCGAAACCCGGGACACTGATGGAAGGCGCACCGGCTCCCGACACGGACGAACTCTGTGCGACGATAACCCTCGCCCGGGAGATCCTCCCGGCAGACGTCGCAGTGCAGATACCCCCGAACCTCGCAGACGCATCGCACCTGGTCGGGTGCGGCGTCGACGACCTCGGCGGGGTCTCCCCGCTCACCATCGACTACGTCAACCCCGAGCGCCCCTGGCCGCAGATCGAGGAACTGAAGAGGGTTGCCGGGGACGCCGAACTGCGGGAACGGCTCTGCATCTACCCGCAGTATATCGAGAAGGGCTGGTATTCCCCTCTTCTCGAACCCCTGATCCGGCGGCTCGCGGCGCGGATCGCGGCACCCGGCCAGGGGGAGGGTGCATAACCTCATCATGCATCCCGATCAACACCTACGAGGAGATCTGGCGATGAAACAGGTTGACCTCCTCTACACAGGGAAGGCTAAGTCCGTCTATCGCACCGACGACCCGGACGTCTACATCATGAAGTTCCGGGACGACATCACGGCCTTTGACGGCGGGAAGAAAGATACCCTGGGCGGCAAGGGGAGATATAACGCGGAAGTCTCCTCGTTCTTCTTCAGGTACCTGGAGGAGAACGGGATCCGGACCCATTACCTCGCGAGCGTCGAACCCGCCGTCATCGCGGTGCGGGGTCTCACGATGATCCCGCTCGAGGTGATCGTGAGAAACGTCGCGGCCGGCTCCATCGTGCGCAACTACCCGTTCCGGGAAGGAGAGGTGCTCGATCCGCCGGTGATCGTCATCGACTACAAGAGCGACGCCCACCACGACCCGATGCTCAACGACGACCTGATCTACGCTCTCGGGCTTGCCACGCCCGAAGAACTCGACCAGATCAAGGCGATGGCACTCGCGATAAACGAGGTGCTCTCGGAGTACCTCGATGCGCGCGGCATCACCCTGGTCGACTTCAAACTCGAGTTTGGCCGGAGTAATGCCGAGATCGTCGTCGGCGACGAGATCAGCATGGACTCGATGCGGCTCTGGGATAAGGAGACCGGGGCGTCTCTTGACAAGGACGTCTACCGTTTCAACAAGGGAGACGTCCTGGAGACGTACGCCGGCGTCGCGAAACGAATACTCGCGCCGCCCAAAGGAGGATCTGCATGAACTATACCGTAACCATCACCATTGCACTCAAGGAAGGAATGCTGGACCCCGAAGCGCGCGCCATCCGGCACGCCCTCGCGAACCTGGGGTTCCCGGCCGGGGACCTCGCTACAGCGCGCCTTTTCCGGATCACGCTCGACGCGGCGGATGCGGCGGCGGCGAAAGAAGAGGCACGGCAGATGTGCGAGCGGCTCCTCGCAAACCCGGTCATCCACCGCTACACGATTGAGGTCGAGTGAGGTATGAGGTTTGCTGTGGTGCAGTTCGGCGGGAGTAACTGCGACCGGGACACCCACCACGTTCTCGCGGACGTCTGCGGGGTCGATACGGACCTTGTCTGGTACAAGGACGGCCTCGTCCGCCCTTACGACGCCGTGGTGCTCCCGGGCGGGTTCTCCTACGGGGATTACCTCCGGGCGGGGGCCATCGCCGCCCGGACGGCGATCATGGCCGATGTCGTCAGGCACGCGAAGGGCGGGGGGTTGGTCCTCGGGATCTGCAACGGCGCGCAGATCGGCTCTGAGGCCGGACTGGTCCCTGGCACGTTCACGCTGAACGCCTACCCGAAGTTCATATCGCGGCACGTCTACCTCCGCGTCGAGAACGCCGCATCCCCGTTCACCAGCCTCTACCGGGAGGGCGAGGTTGTCCGGGTGCCGATTGCCCACAAGGAAGGCCGGTATGTCGCCCCCGCGGACGTGATCGCACGGCTGAACCGTGAGGGAAGGGTCGCGTTCCGGTTCTGCGACGAGCACGGCAACGCAACACCGGAGAGCAACCCGAACGGGTCGGCGGAGAACATCGCCGGCGTCCTCTCGGAGGCGGGAAACGTCCTCGTGATGATGCCGCACCCCGAGCGGGCGAGCGAGTCCGTCCTCGGAACGGAGGACGGGGTCAAAATCTTTAACTCGATGATAGCCCATATCGAAGAGCACGGACGGCAGGAGGCCTGATACATAGTATGACCGAAGAAGAGATCGAAGCGACGCGCGCGAAGGCGAAGGCCTACGCGAAGGAGAAAGGCTACGTCTTAAACGTCGACGAGAAACAGCTCTCGGCCGTCCTCCGCGGGCTTGCCCGGAACAAAGAGCGGTTGGGGGCGGCATACTGCCCCTGCAGGCTCCGGAGCGGGGATCCCGAGAAGGACCGGATCATCATCTGCCCCTGCCTCTATCACGAGCAGGAGATCGAAGAGCAGGGGTCCTGCCACTGCAGGCTGTTCTTCAAGAAAAAATCCGAATAAAACCCTTTTTGTTCGCCCTCCCGGCCCCGGGACAGGGTGATTCCTCTCGGGACCGACGGGCTCCGGCGTTGAGCGCGAAGGAAGGTCACGAATGCATCGGTTCCCGGGAACCAAAGAGATTACCGCTCAGGTTTCACTCTATCCGGAAGGCCGCGAAGGGGGGGCACGCCCGGGCATCGCCCTCGCCCTCCCGGGGATAGGGGAGGAGGCCGGGGGCCGGCGAGGCGAGAGAATACAGAAAAGAACATCCGGGCGTCATTTTAGCCGGGGAGGGAGCTCGTCACCTCTCCCGCCCCCACCCCCCGTGGCGATAGCCACCACGGTCCAGTGCACGGGGAGATCCCAGGAAGATCCCGCCCCGGGTCGGCTCTCCCCGCCCTTCCCGGGAAACCGATGTCAGCGCCGCTCCCCGGGCACGGCTTCCCATCGGGTATCGCCATGACTGCCCCTGCCCCCGGGAGGGGGCGGGGGAGGAGCGCGAAGCGCGGGCGGGGTGGGGGATGCCGGAGAAGTGTATGGGTATGCCACCTGGGTGAAGCGCGGACGGGGTGGGGGATGCCGGGAAGGAACGTACGGGTATTCGCCTGTAGGGAGGGAGGCTCGGCGCCCTCGCCCGGCCCCTCACCGCTGGAGAGCGCGGCCGTGCCTCAAGACGTTGTAGACCGCGTAGAACCCGACGAGCACCGCGAAGACGTAGCCCAGGGCGGCGAGGGTCGTGACGTAGCCGGGGACCGGGAGGTCGGCCACCCGGAGCACCAGCGAAGAACCCACGACGATCGCGGCGACCACCAGCCCGACGATGATCTTGTCGCTCGTCCGGTCGATGACGCCGACGATCTTCCCAAGGTCGGTATCCTCAAGCTCGATCGTGACGGTCCCCTCCGAGAGGGTTTTTAAGGTCTCGTTCACGTTCGCCGGGATGGCAAGCAGCCCCTCCGCCGCGCCCGCGAGCGACCGCACCGCATTTGCCATGGTTTCGGGGGACAACCGCTGCTGCGCCGCGATTCCCGTCAGGTAGGGCCGGATCCGCTGGTCGAAGTTAAACGTTGGATCGAGCCGGGTGCCGACATCCATCACCATGACGATCACCTTCATCATCAGCATCAGGGCAGGCGGAACCCGGATGTGGTACCGCCGGAGGGTGTCGGTCAGGCCCCGGATCGCTACCGCAAAGTTCACCTGCTCAAGGCGCATCTCCCGGTAGTCCAGCAGGACCAGGTAGAGGTCGTCTTTGACGGCGTCAAGGTCGGCAGGGTCGATATGCACGTCGAGCCTCCTGAGCGCCGAGACCACGCCCGCGACGTCCGTCCGGGTCATGGCGAGGAGGAGATCGACAAAGACACGCTTTCTTTCCGGGCGGAGGACCCCGACGATACCGTAGTCGAGGAAGGCGATCTCGCCCCGTCCCGTCACGAGAAGGTTTCCGGGGTGCGGATCCCCGTGGAAGAAACCGTCGACGAAGATCTGCTGGACGTAAGCCTGAAACCCGAGATCGGCGATCTCCTCCGGGAAGAGGCCGAACGCGCGGATGGCCGCCACGTCGTCGATCCGGACCCCCTCGACGTAGTCCATGGCGAGCAGACAGGGGCCGGAGATCTCCCAGTGGATCCGGGGGACCCGCACGCACGGGATGTCGCGCATGTTCCTCCTGAGACGCTCCGCGTTCATCCCGTCCTGGGAGAAGTCCAGCTCGCGCCGGATCTGGACCGAGAACTCGTCCACCATCCCCGGCAGGTTGTAGACCCGCAGGTCCGGGAAGAGCGACTCCACCCGCCGTGCAAGCGACTGCAGGATCAAAAGATCGGTCTCGATCAGGTCGACGATCCCGGGGCGCTGCACCTTGAGGGCGACGACCCGGCCGTCCCTCAGCACGGCCCGGTGCACCTGCGAGAGGGAGGCCGCCGCGACCGGATCGGCCTCGATGATGTCGAAACACTCCTCAAGGTTCGGGCAGTACTTCCGGATCTCGGGCAGGATCTCCTCAAACGGGAGCGGGGCAACCTGGTCCTGCAGCCGCTGCAACTCCTCGATCAGTTCAGGGGGGAGAAGTTCCCGCCGGGTGCTCATGATCTGGCCGAACTTGATGTAGGTTGGCCCCAGTTCCTCGAGCGCAAGACGGATACGCTCGTATACCGACCGTCTCTCCTCAGCGGGTTTCGGGGCCCCCCGCAACCGCCCGATCCCGGGGAAGACCTCCTCGACCAGGATATCAAAACCGTACTTCGCCAGCACATCCGCAATCTGCCGGTAGCGCCGGAGCCGGGTGACCATCGGGATGAACTCTGCACTCCCGATACTTAAGGCATGGGGCCCGGCTCATCCCCGGGAGAGCGACTTCCAGGGATAGGGGACGGCGAGGAAGAGGGGGAAGGCAAGGCCGATCGCGAGCGGGATGGTCGTGAGGCCGAGCGGGAGGGAAGCCGTCAGGTCGGCGATCCACCCGGTGACCGCGACCCCCATCCCGCCCACGCCGACCGCGAGCCCGAGCATCAGGCCGGAGACGAGCCCGACGTTCCCGGGGGCGATCTCGTGGGCCATGGCGACGGTGACGGCGAAGGTCGACCAGAGGATGAACCCAAAGATCATCAGAGCGATGAGCGAGAGAATGCCGCCCGTCGAGAGGAAGACGAGGAACGGCGGGACGGCGGCAACCAGCCCGACGAGCGTGTACTCCTTGCGGCCGTAGCGATCCGAGAGCGTGCCCCCGACGACCTGCCCCACGACCCCGGCGATGAGCATCCCCGAGACGAGCAGGTTTGCGGTCACGAGGTCGATCCCCCGCAGGGTGAGGACGGTCGGGAGGTAGGCGACCGAGCCGAAGATCGCCCATGCCCGGAGGCCCGAGGCCGCGACCAGGAGGGCGATCGCCCGGTAGGCGGGCCGCTCGCTTGAGGCGGGAGCCGGCCGGTTCTCCGGGCGCTCCGGGGCAGGGAGGACCCGCCGGAGCACCGCCGCCATCGCTACGCCGGGGACGGCGAGGATGACGAGGCCGGGAAGACCCATGAGGCCGACCGCCACCCCGGCGCAGATGGGGCCGATCGCGTAGCCAAGATTCCCGCCGATGACAAAGTAGGAGGTGATCCGGCCCCGGCTCGCGTCCCGGGTCAGGCGGCTGACGGTCCCGAGCGCGCTCGGGTGGAAGAAAGCGTGTCCCAGCGCCGCGACGGCGACGGACGCGAGGACGAGATGATAATTGTTGAAGAGGCCGATGACCGATATGAAGATCGCGCTTATCGCCACGCTCGTCCCGACGTGGACGGCAAACCCCCGGGTATCGAAGACCCAGCCGACGAGCGGCTGTACGAGCGACGACGTGAGGTTGTAGACCGTGACGATCAGCCCCGCGAGGAAGAACGAGTAGCCCTGCTCCGCGATGAGGAGCGGCAGGATCGCAGGGAGGACCGGCGAGTAGAGGTCGGTCACCAGGTGGGCGGCCGAGAGCCCCCAGACGGACTTGGTATCGGAGGTCACAGTGTTAAATCCGCCGTAAGCGTATGACCTCTACAGTAATATCCACTCGCTCTTTGCGGTGGTGGGCAAACGTCCGCCGGAGGGGAAACGCGCACCGGATCACCTCGTCGATCGCTGCCCGGCCTTCGGTATAGGCCGCCACAAACGGGGTCGAGCCCTCGTTGAAGATGCCGTAGACCACACCCGCAAGTTCGAGCGCCCGATCGATGAACGGCCGGTCGGCGTGCGCCTTCTGCGCCCCGAACGGCGGATTCATCACGACGGTGTCGCACGCGAGCCGCGCCCAGTCGACGCTGGGGCTCCGGACGTCGGCGACGAGAAACTCCACGGAGACGCCGAGCATCTGCGCGTTCCGGCGGGCGGCGTCGATTGCGGCCGGATCGATGTCCACCCCGGTCACGGCCGAAGCGCCGAGGAGCGCCGCGCCGCAGGCGAGGACCCCCGTCCCGCACCCGAGGTCGCAGACCCGGCGCCCCTCGATCGCGCCCTGCATGGCGGCGTGGTGGAGGAGGCGGGCCGCCACCGGCGCCGGGGTCTGGTACTGTTCGAGGCGGGCGGTCGGCCGCCCGAAGCCTTCGAGGCGTTCGAGCCGCATCTCAAGGTGCCGGAGGTTCATGCAGCGAGGTACTCGTCTATCGTATAATCGTCCCAGGACCGGGCCCCGCAGAGGATCTCGAACTCCGGCGGCGTCAGCACCGGGACGGGGAACCGGGCCTGATCGTCGTAGGCCAGCCGGGGGCAGGCGGTGTTCACGTAAGCCGCAAAGCCGAGGTCGAGGAGCTCGCCGGGCGAAACCTCGCGCATCATGACCAGCACCGCCCGGTCGGAGAGGGCGACAAGCCGCCGGGCAAGCCCCATCCGCTGCTGCCCGCTTTTTGTGCTGACGATGATCCCGAAACTCTCAGCGCCCTCTGCCTTCGCCATCACCGCGGCGCGGCGGCGGACCAGGCGGTCGGCGTCAACCTCCTGCGCTTTTCGGGTGTAAGGGTCGAGCGCCACCACCCTTGAACGGGTCGCAAGCTGGATGCCGATGGGGTGAAAGACCCCGGTCCCGACAAAGAGGATCTCGTCTGCGCCCGTCGCCCGCGCGGCGGCGAAGTTGCACCCGAGCACCTGCCCCACGAGCGGTGTGCGCCCGTCGCCGGGCGCGACGACCGCCTCGATCCCGCGCTCGCGGAGGTAGGCCGCCATCGCGCTGAGCAGGTGGACGTGCTGGACGGTCGTGACGAGACCGATCCGGCGGGTGCGGAGGAGCGGCAGGGCTGCCTCAAGGGCGTTCACGTCGAAGTCGAACTGGACAGGCTCGTAGATGACATCCGGGCGGTCCTCGACCGGCGCATGGCCGAAATGGACCAGGACGTCAGCATGCAGAAGGGTGTCGAGCGCGAGATCGCAGGCCCCGTAACAGGGGTCGCCGCTGACGACCACGAAGAACCCCGCGTCGCGGAGGGCGGCGGCTACCTGTGGCGCCTGTCGCGCGAGCCCGGCGGGGAACTGGAGAGCGACGGACCGTACAGCGCGCTCGTGGAGTTTCACGACGAGGTCAGAGACAGGTATCAACGACACGCACCCGGTCCTCGGAGACCTCGATCTTGACCAGGGTCTTGAGCGGCCGGCCGATATCAGCGTCGCCCCGGCCGATGACCACGCATATGTCGGCGATATCGGCACCCACCTGCCCGAGCGCGCTGATAAGGGCGCGTAGCGTCCCCCCGGTGCTGCAGACGTCGTCGATGATCACGACCCGGTCGCCCGCACCAACGCCGTTTAAGTAGAGTTCGCCCTTCGAGTAGCCCGTGGTCTGGTGGACCGCAACCTCCCCGGGGAGGTTGTAGGACCGTTTCCTGACGACCACGAGCGGGATGTCGGTCATCATCGAGAAGGCGACGCCGATGTGGATGCCCATCGCCTCGCAGACGACGATCTTGTCGACGCCCGCAAGGTCGAGGATCCGCACCATGGCGCACGCGACCTCACGGAGGAGCGCGGGCTCGACGAGCGGCACTCCGTCGGTGATCGGGTGGATGAAGTAGTTGTACTCCCCGCGCTTCATGACCGGGGAGGTTTCCAGCGAATGTATCAGGCGTTCAAGCATGCATATCACTCATATCTCCGAGAAACGCTTCTATCACGTCGCGGGTGACGTGGGGCATACAGACGATCCGCATATGCCCGGCCCGGGTCGTCGAGACCCGCCACCCCTCCGGCGCACGGCCGCAGGAGAACGTCGCCACGTTGACGTCCGGGGTCACCGCCCGTTCGCAACCGAGCGTCTCCATCCCCTCGATCAGCCGACGAGTGTTCTCCATGCACCCGGCGACCACCGCCCGCATGCCGTCCATCCCCAGGTACTCGAGGACCGCAAACGCGGCGGCCACCGACGCCCCGGGCCGGGTGCCAGCAAGGGTGCACTCCCGCTTCACCGTCAGGTAGGGCGTATCGACGTTGAGGCATGAGAAGCACTCCGGGTTGCGGACCAGGAGGCAGCCGGCCGGGATGGTGCTCATCCCCATCTTGTGGGGGTCGACGGAGATGGAGTCGACCCCGGGGAGCCGGAAGTCGAACGGGATCGGCCGGTCGAGGAACGGCACCACCATCCCGCCGAACGCGGCGTCGACGTGGAAGAAGATGTCCCGGTCAAGGGCCACGTCGGCGAGGCGGGCGATGGGGTCGACCACCCCGTACTCCGTCGTCCCGGCGATCCCGACGATACAGACCGTGTTCCTGTCCACGAGAGCCTCGACCGCCTCCGCGTCCACCCGGAATCGGGCATCGAGCGGGGCCGTCCGCATCTCGAGCCCGAGGATATCGCAGGCCTTCTGGAACGAGAAGTGGCTCGACGCCGGGACCACGACGTTTGGGGACTCCACCGGCTTTTGCTTCTTTGCTATCCGGAACGCCTGGATGTTCGACTCCGTCCCGCCGCTCGTCGCATACCCCCCGGCTTTCGGGTGGTGCATCAGCGCACCGAGCCTCCGGACGAGGAGTTCCTCAAGTTCCGCCGTCCCGGGGAAGAGCCCGGGGTCGCCGAGGTTGGTCTCAAGGAACATGGCATGCGCCCGGGCCGCGACCGGGTGGGGCGGCGTGCACATCGAACTTAAGATGTTCCGGTAGCCGAGATCCTTCTCTCGCTGCGATGAAAGGAAGGAGAAGAGGTCTCCTTCGGGGCATCCCTGCTCACGCATTTCTTCTCGCCGCATCTAACAGGATCTGCCGCTCTTTTCGCGCAACGGCCTCACGGATACGCGGGACGGCATCGATGTTTGCGGAGACGCTGGTGATGCCGTGCCCGACGAGCCATGCGACCATAGCGGGGTCGGAGCCGGCCTGGCCGCATATGGAGCACTCGATGTCGTGCTCGCGGCAGGCTTTGATCGCGTAGTCGATCAACCGGAGCACGGCGGGGTGCTCGGGCTCGTACATGTCGGCGACGTGCTCGTTGTTCCGGTCGATGGCGAGCGTGTACTGGACGAGGTCGTTCGTCCCGAACGAGGCGAACCGGATCCCGGCCCTGATGAAGTCCTCGACCAGGATGGCGCTGCTCGGGATCTCGATCATGACGCCGAGGGTTGCGTTCTCCACGTCGACCCCCCAGTCTTTCATCATTGCACGGGCCCGGATGAACTCGCCGGGATGGTTGACCATCGGGAACATCACGCCGAGGTTGCTGTAACCCGCGGCCCAGAGCCTCTTGAACGCCTCGACCTGCAGGCGGAACTGGTCGGGGCTCCGGAGGTCCCGGCGGATCCCGCGCCACCCGAGCATCGGGTTGTGCTCGATCGGCTCCTCTTCCCCGCCCTCCATGTTCCGGAACTCGTCGGTCGGGGCGTCGAGCGTCCGGACCCAGACGGGTTTTCCCGAAAAAGCATCGAGCACCGTCTTGATGCCGCCGTAGAGTTCGCTGATGAACTCTTCCTCCCTGCCGTGCTCGACGTACCAGCCCGGAGTCTTGTTCAGCCCGAGAATGAGGTGCTCGATCCGGAGGAGGCCGACCCCGTCGGCGCCGGTTGCGGCGGCCCGTTTTGCGGCCTCGGGGAGGGAGACGTTCACCTTGACGAGCGTGCCGGTGATGACCGGGGCGGGCGCTGCCGCCACCGTCGCGGCTGCCGGTGCCGGCGCCGGGGCCGCAACCGCTCCCTCGTAGATGGTGCCTTTCTCCCCGTCGACGGTGATGACCTGCCCGTCCTGGAGCACCTTCGTTGCCTTCTTGGTCCCGACGACCGCAGGCGTCCCGAGTTCCCGGCTCACGATGGCCGCGTGGCAGGTCATGCCGCCTTCGTCGGTGACGATGGCGCTGACCCGCCGCATCGCCGGCACCATGTCGGGGTTGGTCATCTTCGTGACCAGGATGTCGCCTTCCTTGACGGCGCTCGTGTCCTTGACGTCGCGCACGATCACGACCCGGCCGCTCGCGACGCCGGGGGACGCGCCCTGGCCCTCGAGGAGCACCACGCCGAGCGGTTTCTCAGGCCGCTCGCCGGATCCGGCCCCGGGACGCGGGATCTCGGGCCGCCGGATCGTCGTGATCGGCCTCGACTGGAGGATGAAGACGTCGCCGCCGACGATCGCCCACTCGATGTCCTGCGGGACGCCGTAGTGGCTCTCGGCGATCCTGCCGAGCGTCGCGAGGCGCGCCACCTCGGCGTCGGAGAGGACCGGGGCAGTGCGCTGTTTCTCGGAGAGGTTGACGATCTTCGTCCCGTGCTCTCCCTCCGGCACGATCATGATCTCTTTTTCAGCGATCAGGCGGTCAACCACCCTTTCTGTGCGCAGGTCAAAGACGTAGTTGTCGGGCGAGACGCTGCCCGAGACGACGGCCTCTCCGAGCCCCCAGGACCCCTCGATGATCGTCAGGGGTTCGCCGGTGACGGGGTGGGAGGTGAACATGACGCCGGACTTCTCCGACCTGATGAGTTCCTGCACGACGACGGCGATGTTTACGCTCCGGTCGTCGAACCCCTGCTTGGCCCGGTAGTAGACGGCACGCGCGCCGTACAGGGAGGCCCAGCACCGCTGGACTGCGTCGACGAGGTCTTCGTCACCAAGGATATTGAGAAAAGTCTCCTGCTGGCCGGCGAAACTGGCCTCCGGCAGGTCTTCGGCGGTGGCGCTCGAACGGACGGCGACGACCGTCCCGTTCGCCCCCATCCGGGCGTATGCATCGATGATCTCCTCGCGGATATGGTCGGGGATCTCGACGCTCAGGACGAGGTCCTGCACGTCACGGGAGACGGACTCCAGCGCTCCGTTGTCATCGACGTCGAGGCGCTCCAGCCGCCGAAAGAGCGTCTCCTCGATCCCGGTCTCGACAAGGAACTTGCGGAACGCCTGCGCGGTCACCACAAATGCTTTCGGCACGGGAAGGCCGATTGCCGTCATCTCACCAAGAGATGCCCCCTTTCCGCCTACGGAGGGGATATCTTCCTTTTTTATTTCTTCGAGCCACAGAATGTTGGGCATTTCCTTCATTCTCGCACCACACATATACTTCTCACCATTACATAAAAGATTTCGGAGGAAAAAGCATCAATACACATGATGTCGAATCAGATATGGGTTGAACTGTGAAATATAGAGTGCTGGTCAGCGACCCGCTGGCAGAGGAAGGGATTGACATCCTCAAGGAGTTCTGCGACGTGGATGTCAACACCGGGTTGACCGAGGAAGAGCTCGTTCGCGCTATCGGGGACTATGATGCCCTGCTGGTGCGCTCGGGCACCGAGGTGACGGCGCGGGTCATCGACGCGGGAGCGAAACTGAAGTTCATCGGCCGTGCCGGCGCCGGGGTCGACAATATCGATACCGAGGCGGCGACACGCAGGGGCATCATCGTCGCGAACGCTCCGGAAGGCAATACCCTGGCGGCCACGGAGCATACGATGGCGATGATGCTCTCGCTTGCGCGCAATATCCCCCAGGCGAACGCGTCCTTGAAGCAGGGCGAATGGAAACGCTCGAAGTTCATGGGGGTCGAGTTGAACGATAAGGTCCTTGGCATCGTGGGGCTCGGGCGGATAGGCAACGAGGTGGCGAAGCGGGCACGGGCGATGGAGATGAAGTGCATCGCCTACGACCCCTTCATCAGCAAGGAGAGGGCGGCAAACCTCGGCGTCGAACTGGTCTCGCTCGACGACCTCTTCCGGCGGGCGGACGTCATCACGGTCCACACGCCGCTGATCAAGGAGACGCGCCACATCGTCAACGCGAAGTCCATTGCCACGATGAAGGACGGGGTGCGGCTGATCAACTGCGCCCGCGGCGGGATCATCGACGAGAAAGCGCTCGCGGACGGGATTGCGAGCGGCAAGATCGCCGGCGCGGCGCTGGACGTCTTCGAGTCGGAACCGCCGACGGACTCTCCGCTCATGGGGCTGGACCGCGTGATCGTGACGCCGCATCTCGGGGCGAGCACGGTCGAGGCGCAGAAGAACGTCGCCATATCGGTGGCGAACCAGTGCATCAGCGTCCTTTCGGGCGGCCCGGCGAAGTACGTGGTGAACGCGCCGATGGTGCCCGCGGAGCAGCAGGCGCTGGTCGAGCCCTATGCGGTGCTCGCGCAGAAGATGGGCCGCCTCCTCATCCAGCTCATCGAGGGGCGCCTTGAGTCGATCGAGATCACCTACGGCGGCGAGGTCGCTCAGATGCCGAACACGAAGTTCATCACCCGCGTCATCTTAAAGGGGATGCTCGACCCGATCCTGCAGATGCCGGTCAACATCGTGAACGCGGAGTTCGTCGCAAAGGAGCGCGGCATCCGGATGAGCGAGACCACCACCGAAGAGGCGCAGGGGTTCCGGAACATCATCAGCATCACGGCAAAGACCGACCGCATGACCGAGTCGGTGAGCGGGAGCGTCTCGGGCCCGAACCGCGCCCGGATCGTGAGCATCGGGGGCTACATGACGGACCTGACCCCGACCGGTCACGTGGTGATCTCCCGCCACACCGACAAACCGGGCGTCATCGGGAAGGCCGCGACGATCCTCGGCCGGGCGAACGTGAACATCGCGGGGATGCAGGTGGGACGCCACCGGCCCGGCGAAGAGGCGCTGATGGTCCTCACGGTCGACTCCTCGGTGCCGGCCGATGCGATGGACGAGATCAGGAAGATCGACGGTATCCACACGGCGAAGCACGCCGAGATCTGACCGGTCCCGGCCAATCACCCCCTGTTCTACCGCGTGCCGGCTCCCGATGGGGCGGAGCCGGCACACGGGGGTTTTTAGGGGGAGGGAATAATTTTATACCCGGAGCACCAACCTTATTGATCGTCGGGTAGACACGGGCTCGTGGTCTAGCTGGTTATGACGTCGCCTTGACATGGCGGAGGTCCTGAGTTCGAATCTCAGCGAGCCCATCACCGTTTTTGAAACGATTGATTCCTTGAAGTTCTTTTTCTTGAGTTTCACCGCCGGGAGACGTCGATAAATCAGATAATTCCGTACCATCATCGTCGGGACGAATGTGCCTTCTCCGAAGGAGAATCTCCGGCTCCGTGCGTCTCCACCGGAGCATGCACCTGCCACCCACGCGCGGTTTTTCACAGTTCTTACCCATTCCTGCGATCTCCGTCGTCCGGGGCCGGAGGAGAGGGCGTGCGAACGGTAGACGAAGGGTTGCCGTACGTTCACAAGAAGGGAAGTGGGGAATTATGGAGGGATTTGTGAGGATCGGGTATGCGCCGGTTCGCGCGCCGATGGCGAGCGCAGCCGGACCGGCCGCCCCCTGTCCCCCACTGCCTGCGGGGCACCTTCACCAGCACCGGTTGTCGGCACAATCTCCGTTCAGGGCGCGAGCATAGTCCAGCAGGCAATCGCAGCAGAACTGCGTTGCATGCAGAATCGCCTCATCATGGCCTTCAAAGTCATGCCATCGCCACTCACCTTCGATGTAGGGGCATATGCCACGCCGCATGCCCCCCGATGTTCTTGGCATCGTAGCCGGGCCTGATCGCGGCCCTCTACCGGGGGCTCCTGCCGTCACGGGAGAATGAGCTGGAGGAGAAGACGCTTGGAGAGGAACGCAGACCGGCAAAGACCTACTGCGCGGCGAACCCGATCCGCATGGGCGGGATCCCCATCCTGGCGTCGCGGGAGGGCAGAAGCGCACGCTCGCTGATGAGGCGAAAGAGGAGCCGGCGATCGAGCATCCGCGGAACCCCCCGCACCGCGTGTGCGGGCGTATGGGCTCATAACCCCGATTCCTGGAACAGATGGGGCACCACGGGTCTCACCGCGGGGCCGGCCCGGGCAGGCCGCCTCGCCGGCAACGCCGGCGGCATTGCCGGGGTTTTCCACCGGACGGCCGGGACCCGCGATATCGCTATCCTGAACGCCCGTCACCCACCGGGATTGCCGGCCTTCCGAAACCCAAGAGTGCCCGAGAGCCATTACTCCGGGCTACAGCATGCATATATCGGCCGGCGTCTCAGGAGCAATCATGCCGACCATCGTGCATCTCGATATCCCGGCGGAGGTACCCGACCGGGCCAGGGCGTTCTACGAGAAACTTTTTCACTGGAAGTTCGAGGCCCCGCCGGGCTACACCGACTACTTCCTCTCTGCAACGACGGACGAGCAGGGAAAACCAGGTGTGGGACTCGGCCTCGGGAAGCGGGGAGCCCCGGACCAGAGGATAACGGCGTACTTCGACGTCGACTCGATCCCCGCCACCCTGCCCCTCGTCGAGCAGCTGGGCGGGAAGGTCGTGGTGCCGTATACGCCGATCCCCGGCTATGGGGCGCTTGCGGTCTGCACGGATACCGAGAACAACACGTTCGGCCTCTGGGAGACACATACGGGTTAGGGAAGGCGGCCATCTCCGGCACTTGAAATTTCTCCCCCACTCAGTCTTTCGCATCCGCCTCCTGAAAACCTCGGATAGATCTCCACGGCGCATACTGCAGAAACCAACCTCATGAGAGGCGCAACCCTCATCATCATCGGCGCCGATCACTCTACAATGAAACCCCGGGATCTCCCTGTCGAGGAGAAGCAGCAACTCCTCGACCTTCTCGCCGGACTGCTCTTAAAGAGAGAGGAGATTCTCTTTGTCTACGTATACGGATCGTTTCCGCACGGCCCCTTCCGCGACATCGACATCGGCATCTTCCTGCAGAAGAGCAGCAACGGGGCAACCGATACGCTCCGATACGAGATGGCGCTTGAGCAGGAACTAGAGGATGCCGCAGGCGTGCCCATCGATGTCAGGGTCCTGAACGCCGCGCCCCTGCCGTTCGCGTATTCGGTCCTGCAGACCGGGGAGGTGCTCATCTCCCGTGATGAAAAGGCTCGCTGCGACTTCGTATGCAGGATCTATACCCACTACCACGATTTCGCCTACTACCGAAAGCGTTACCGGAGGGAAGCCCTTGGTCTCCTACGATGATGAGAAAGTCACCGCACTCTCGTCGGAATTGGTTCAGGCGTGCGGGCACTTAAAAGACCTTGGCGGGATGGAAAAGGGGGTCGTTATCAAAGACCCACACCTGATTGCCAGTGCCAAATACCACCTCATCGTCGGCATCGAGGCTGCCATCGATCTCGCCAACCATCTGATCGCGAAAAACCGGTGGAGAGCGCCGGAGGATTACGCAGATACATTCCGCATCATGGAGGAGCAAGGTCTCATTGACGCGGAATTCTCCGCTCGCCTCCAGAGGATGGCGCGGTTCAGGAACCGTTTGATCCACATCTACCGGGATGTCGATAATGAAATCATCTACAACCTCCTCCAGGAAGATATCTGCGACATTGAAGAGTTTCTTACCGAATACCTCCGCTTTCTCAGGACAGAGTGAAGGTCGACACCTGCACCCCCAAACGGGGTGACGGATCTTCTTGTGGCCGCTTGAAGATGGTACGAACCCATTGCTCCGGAGGGAACGGCCCGGTATCCAGAACCTCTTTACCCCTGCCGGTCATGATCAGGAAGTATATGGCAGACCTTCATCCCCCACTCCTCTTCGTGCTGGCAGCCGGAAGCATCATTGCTGCCGTGCTGATCGGCGGATGCCTCGGCGGCGGCCCTGCACCGGGGCACCAGACCGTGCGGACCATCCCGCCCGCTGAGGCGCTCGCCCTGATAGAAGAGAGGGGAGAGGACCCGGGTTTCGTTATCATCGACGCGAGAAGGCCCGACGAGTTTGCCGGGGGGCATATCGCGGGTGCGGTCAACATCGACTCGGCAACGTTCGCAGAACACATTAAGGACCTCGACCCGGACGGAACCTACGTCATATACTGTCGGACGGGCGGGCGGACCGCCGGTGTCCGCGATATGATGCGGGAGGCCGGGTTTGGCGAGGTCTACGAGATCCAGGGCGGCATCAGCGCCTGGACGGCCGCCGGGCTCCCTGTGGTGAAGGAGTGATCCTCACTCCTCCTGTTTCACGTAAGTGACGCCTTCCGGCTCCTCGCTCTCCCGGGTCTCTATCACGACTGTACGGGAGATCCGGTTGAAGAGCCTCTGCTTTGAGCCCGGCATGGCGAGCCACCCGATCAGGCAGTCGGGGATGAGGAGGAACGCCTTCCCGAAACTCTCGATTGTAGCGGCGGAAAAACTGATCCCTTCCCCGGCGCGGCCGGCGACCCGGATGTTCAGCGCCATCTTGCCTATGGACTGGCCCCGGTACCCCTCAAGCAGCGTCCAGTAAAGGAAGAGGACGACCGAGGAGAGGCTTATCGATACGAGGCCCGGATCGATCGTGAACCTCCAGGAGGGCGGCAGCCGGTCGGAGAGCGCCCAGAGGGGCAGCCCGACCAGGACCATGTCGATGAGCCATGCCCAGAACCGGGTTTCCCACCGGGCGAGGTAGAGGGTGACCATACGTATTCACCTGTCGTTTCCTGTGACTCTTAACGGTTTGTATCGATGGATCTGTGGAGGTCCCGGTAAGGGGGGCTGAACGCGGGGGGCCCGGGCGGGGGTGATGCCCGGGTGCAATAGAACTCTGTCCGGTACTCGCCCCACCCCGATGTGGTGGGGGCCGGGTCCGGATCTTTTCCGGGATCTCCCTCTGCAAGTGGATCGTGGTAGTCAATCGCAGCCGGGGGATACCCGTACGGCTCTTGCCGGCATCCCCAACCCCGCCCGCGTGTTGTTTCTCCGGCGGGCGGCGTCTGCTGTCCTGGTGTATCTTCAGGCCGTGGATTCAAGATACCTGTACAGAAGATACGCACCGACGATGATGAGCCCCAGCGTCACGATGGTCTCAAACGTAACATCTTGAGCTTCCGGCTGCTCCGCTACAACATAGCGTCTTAATTCATCCTGTTCTGCCGGGGTCAGCGAGGTGTGTTGAGCCTTGCCAAGCAGGTATTCCATCCTTTCAAGTTGCGCGGGCAGTAGCGGCATCACTCATCCCCTCTCTGTTTTTTATATGCATCTTCCGATTCGCGGAGGCCGGCTTTCCTCAACAGTTCAGAAGTTGTCTGCAGCACTAATATATCTTTCTTTAACCGGGAAAGATTGTCCTGAAGCCTTCTTTCCATCTGATCCGTCCTGTTCCAGATATCTTTGCCGGCCTGATCCTGTTTGCTCTCAAAGGATTCCAACCGTGCGTATATGGTGTCGATTCGGATGCTACAGTTCTCGTTCTTTATGTTCCAGTTATCTATGGATCTGGCAATAGTTTCTGCTTTAGCATCTACAAACCCCCTGACCTCTTCCTTATGCTGGTAAAACGCCCGATAAGATAGCAAAAACTGCCCCAATACCAGGAGGACAAGGCCGACAAGAAGCGCTCCGACCCACTGATCCGGAATTTCCATGGTGAGGAGCTCGATACTTGAAAATATATGAGTATCCAAACCGTTTCACGCTGGCACCGCGCACCGAAAAAGAGGTTACTCCGGGGACACGCCTAAAAGCGCTTCTTTTATGCACTTTTCAGGTAGAACCGTACAGCGCGGGGGCCTCTTCAACAGCCTGGTATCGATGATCTCAGAGGCCCTGCAAGGCCCTCTCCGGAGGAGGAAAGGCCGGCATCCGGACAATAAGGGCAGGAAGAAGAGAGGTTAGGGGTAGTCCGCCCGGAGCTCACCGGCATCGATCCGGCGGATGATCTCCCTCGCCTTAAGGGATGCCCCGATCCCCCGGTTGAGCCTATCCCGGGGTGCAACCCGCCCATGCCCACCCGCGAACCCCGCGATAACCATGGCAGACGCCCCGGGCCGGACCATCCCGCCCCGGAGGGAAAAAAAGATATCAGCCGATATAGTTCAGCTCTTCCCGGCCCCGGGCTTCCTCGGCTTCCCGGATATTCGCTATAATCTGCTCCATATCCTCGGCCCGCTGCTGCAGGGTGGTATGATCGATATCGATCCCGAGCAGGCAGGAGAGGACGGTGAGGAGACTGTCGGCGCTTCTCGGGTCGACGATGTAACCGCTCGTCTCGCCCATCAGGCAGATGCCCTCGATGCCCCGCACCTTCCCGAGGCCGAGCAGGAGGCCCGACGCCCCCATGATCATCCCGCCGCTCCCGGCGTTCTCAAACGACCCCCCGGCCGCCTCCACCTCCGGCCGGAGATGCTCCATATTGACCGCGGAGAGCACCCGCGGGTGCTCGACCAGGTGACCGACGCCGTATCCCCCGAGCGTGTAAATCCTCCGGACGCCGAGATCTTCAGCGACATCCAGGTAACGCTCGGCCAGGATGTAGTGGCCTTCGGCCGAGGTGCTCTGGAAGTCGCCCACGAGAAAGAGGATCGCGAGCCCATCCTTCTCGCAGCGATAGATCTCGTTGTTGACCAGGTGAGTGACGCCCTGCTCATCGATGACCACCTGCGGTGGGAAATGGACCGAGGAGATCTCCGCGATCTTCTCGCCCCCGAGCTCATCGATGAGGTGGTCGGCAACAAGTTTCCCGACGTGCCCGATGCCGGGCAGGCCCTCGACCAGGACCGGAGCGCCGCCGGTATCATCCCGGAAAAATTTCACGACGACGTCGTCCATCTGCGCACCACCCTCCTGTAACTACCGTACCTATCCTCGGGAGAAAAACGTGCCGGATGAGCCGGTCGTGTCGACCGGCCGCAGATCGGGCAGACCAGCGCGAGCGTATACCTCAGGTCGTCCGGACAACGGCGAATACAATTACTCATGGCGCTTTATCCGGCCTTCTGCTTCCGGATAAACTTGCCGGACCCGCCCGCCCGTTCGACCACGCCGACGGCGGCGCTTGCCGCCTTCTCGATCGCCCGCTCAGCCGCCTTATAATCGGGAGCGGTCACTTTTATCCGGTATTTCGGCGCGCCGATGTAGATCAGGTCGATATCCACATCCTCGATCTTCGGCTGAGCGCTCCGGAGCGCACGGCGGATCACGTTGACGCCGTCGGGCCGGGGCGACATCAGGACGAGATGCCCCGTGATGGTCACCTTCGAGACCTTCACGTTCTCGTTCGCGATGGAGGTGAGCGCCTCCCTGACCGGTTCATCAAGGTTCAGCCTGTCCGCCGCCTCGCCGCCGGTGGTGACGATATCCTCGAAGGCCGGATACAGCAGGCCGTATTCACGGTACATGGCCTCTTCGATGACCTTCCGGTTCACACCCGCGGCCTCGGAGGCAAACCCGATCCACTTCGCGGCCTTCTGCTCGCTCTTCCACTCGTGAATCTTCTCGCGCCGCTGGTGCTCGTTGACGTCTTTTAACGAGAGATCGATGTGGCCGCGGTCGGGGTCAACACCCAGGACTTTGCAGACGACCTTCTGTCCTTCCCGTATGTAGTCCCGGATATATTTTATCCAGCCCCGTGCTATCTCGGATATCGGTATGAGCCCTCTTCGCCCGTCGTACTCATCCAGGGTCACGAACGCCGCAAAGTCCTTGACGTCCGCGACCGTGCAGACAACGAGCTCTCCTTCCTCGGGCCACTCTCTCTCATGCATGGAATAATCACTCAAGTACTGCCAGTATATCAGCCTTTATATCTGCTTTTCCGCCGTGGGGCTCGGCAAGGATACGCCCGCAGACGCTGCATTCCACGACGGTGCTTGCTCTCTCAAAGACAATCTGCTCGTTCTCACAATCGGGGCACTTTACCCGGAGGAACGTGCTCCTGTTCTCTCTGTTCAGCCGGACCATAATAACCTCACTCCGTAAGCTCGAATTTACCGATCCGGAATCCCGGCCGGAGGTGCGCCTTCCCGCAGACGGTGCAGCGGTATCTCACGTTGATCTTCTTCGTCGGCTTGTCGCCGCCGGGCACCTTACTGAATTTGCCCATGTTGCCCACCATGCTCCTGCGCCCTTTCTGGCGGTCGATCCAGTTGAAGTGGCGCACTTTGCCCTTCTTCACCTTCACGACTTCATGGACCTGGTGGTTTCTGCAGAACGGGCAGTACGTCTTGAATTTTGATGGCATTTTCATGATAGCAGCCTCTATTCAATAGATTCGAGTACCTATATTACTTGTTAAGCCTAATATTTAAGGCTATGTCGTGCTCGCAGAGCACGTCTGCATTGTTTTCCGGCAGGGTGACGATATCCCCCTGCTTTAAGACATAGACCCTGCCGTCCACTCCCATGAACGATTCCACATCGGAGCGGATGTGCACGAGGGCATACGGAGACGAGGCCGGGCGGGGAGCAGCGGGGGCCGCCCTCCCCGCTCCGGCGGTGGGAGGAACGTCCGGCTCCTCGATCGCCTCCACGGCCGCCGCACCGCTGCCCCCAAAGGAGCACACCTCCCCGCGGACGAGCGCTTCCCGGCAGCCCTCGATGGCGTCGATGATCTGCCCGTACATCGCCCGCTCCGCGGGGAGCATCTTTCTCGCCTCTTCCCTGTCGAAGTACTGCCCCTCGATCTGCTGGAACGCGAGATCGAGGATCTGGCGGGTCCGGATGGAGAAGATCTCCTGCACGGTCTCGGTGACGCTCCCGATCTCTTCGATGAGCAGGCTGCCCGACCGGCTCTCAAGGGGGTTTTGCAGGCTGTAGTAGTCGGCCTTGAGCTTCTCGACGTAGGCCCGGGCGCCCTCGTAGAGGCCGGGCTCGATCTCGGAGAGCCTGCCCGAGTGGTGCATGTCAAGGAGCGTCTGCCGCAGTTTCTCCAGGGGGTCGGCGGCCATCGGCTCAGGCACCCCCGGCGATCTCCGCCATGTTCCGGCAGCAGAGGAAGACCGCGAGCGCCTCGGGAACGCTTGCAGGACCCGCTTTGAGCGCATAGGTGTTCCCGAGCAGGGATGTGGTGAAGTTCGCCTTCACATCCACCCGCACCTCGCGGTCGCCGAAGACCACCGCGTCCACGAGCGGGTCGAAGTCCGCGAGGTCCCGGGCATCGAGCGGCACCACCCGCATCCCGCTGCCGCCGTGCAGCGACCCCGGCGCCCGGATCAGCCGCTTGATATCGGTCGTGACCGGTTCGTCCGCACGCGCCCCGGCGTCCCGGACCCGTTCCTCGAACTCGGGGGTGCCCGTGATCGCCCGGACGATCCGGTTCTCCCGGAGGGCGCCGGCGTCCTCCTCCCGGAGGGCGCCGAGACCTGCAAGGAACTCCGTGGCCGCCCGTTTCCCGATACCTGCCGGTCCCGTGAGGTATGCCGCCGCCTCCGCCGGGTCGAGGCCCGCGAGCCAGAGGAGGTGGTCCCGGAGGGCATCGGCGTAGCGCTGCCCCCACCCTGCCGGGGCTCTCCCGGGCGCGAGCATCACTCCCGGGTCGATCCCGATGCCGCAGACGTAGTCGACGACCTCGCGCCGCTCCGGGCTCTCCCATCCCCGGACGGCGATATCGGTGACGTGGACATGGTAGCCGCGCCCCCCGGAGAAGGCGATCCGGATGTGGTTTCGGGCAAAGCCGAGCTCGTCGGTCAGCATCCCGACCAGTTTCACGGTCTCCTCCTTGACCCGGGCAAGCATCATCGCGTAGGGGCCGCGGACGATCTGGTCGGCGTCGAGGTCGAAGATCAGGTCAGCGCCGGCCCAGTGCTTCTCGTTCATCGTCGGCGCCGACGGCGTCTGGTAGTAGGCCGTCGAGTAGTAGACGTGGGCGGGGACCAGGCTCCTGACGTAGGCGGTAAGTTCCAGCGGGTCGGCAAACGCCATGTGCCGCCGCATCCGGACCTCGGACGCGGCATCAAAGAAGGCGAACCCCCATTCGCGCTGCTCAAGAGAGGACGGAGCGGCGAGGTTCTGCCGCTGGTAGTAGTCGGCGAACCTCTGCTTTACAAACTCGATCGTCGCAGGCCTCATGAGAACGTCTTGATCATATATGGCCCCACTCGTTCATATCCCTGTTTCCTGTAGTAGGGCCGCACCCCGACACCGCTCATCACCGCGAGCTGCCCGTAGCCGTGGTCGCGGGCCGCCTCCTCGGCCGCGGCAAGGAGCCGCACACCGTAACTGCGGTGCTGCCACTCCTCGGCCGCCGCCGGGGTGCCGAGGGGGACCACGCTCCCGTAGACGTGGAGCTCGCGCAGGAGCGCCGCCCCGGCAAGTTCGTCGCGGGAGGGCCGGTGCGGGAACCGGAGCCGGGCGAACCCGACGAGGGCGTCCCCGGAACCGGCCTGGATGAATCGTTCTTCCCCGCCGCAGGAATGGTAGGAAAAGGTCGAGACCGCCGTCTCCTCCGGCGCAACCGTCCTCCCGACCTCGCGGCACCGGATGCACCGGCAGCGGAGCCCCTGCGAATGGAGCCGCGCCGCCGCGAGCTGCCGGAAGTTGCTGTGCCGCGAGCCCGCGACGATCAACTTCGCCGGGATGTCCCGCTGGATCCGCTGGAGGCGGACGTACTCCGGGAGGAGCGATTTTGCGTAGGCGACGAGGTCGACCAGTTCCTCTTCGGTGTAGGGCCGGTAGTCGCCCCGCTCCCAGAGCGCCTCGATCTCCGATCCCGGCGTCACCAGGGTCGGGTAGATCTTCAGGAAGTCCGGCCGGAACCGTGCGTCGGCAAAGAGTTCCCGAAACATCCTCCGGTCGTCCTCCATGCTCGCCCCGGGGAGGTTCGGCATCACGTGGAACCCCACCTTCAGCCCGGCGTCGCGCAGGAGACAGTTCGCCGCGACCGAGTCCGCGACCGAATGGCCCCGGCGGTTGTAGTCGAGGATCCGGTCGTCGATCTGCTGGACGCCGAGTTCCACCTTGGTCACGCCCATCGCGAGCATCCGGTCGATATGCTCTGCCCGGCACCAGTCCGGCCTCGTCTCAAACGTGGTCGCGATGCACCGGACCCCCGAGCGCTCGTTTGCGGCAAAGACCGCGTCGAGGTCGGGTTTCTCCGGCGGGACCCCGGCCCGGGGGTAGTCGTTCATCGCCTGCACAGCGGCGCCGACGAACCACTCCTGGTACTCGACCGGCCGGGCGGTCATCGTCCCGCCCATCACGATCAGTTCGGCCTTGTCGACGTGGTGGCCGAGCGCCTCAAACTGCCCGAGCCGGGCCTGCACCTGACGGTAGGGATCGAACGCATGCTCGCGGGCCCGGAGCGCCGCAGGTTCCTCTCCGGTGTAACTCTGGGGGGACGCGAACGGGTGGTCCGGCCCGCCGGGGCAGGGGAGGCACTTCCCGTGGGGGCAGGGGTGCGGCGAGGTCATCACCGCGACAGGCGCCACCCCTGAAAGCGTCCGGGTGGGTTTGACGAGGAGGAGCGGCCGGAGGCGCTCGCGCTCATCGGGCGTGGCTGCGGCAAGAACTGCGGAGTTTTTAGGCATACCGACGCCCCGCTCCCGGCAGACCTCGAGCTTGATCTTCTGGACGTCGGCAGGACCGGGTCCGGTAGAAAGGATGCGGGAGATGATCTCCCGGAGGGTATCGGTATCGTTCATCGCTTAATGTTCGGTTGCGATTCGCTCGGATGGAAAATCGGCATGGTATTCGATGTAAGGATTATGGTTGGCACGGATGTGCTGGACGATCTCGCCTCCGAGCGTCAGGATCGCCTTTTTATGCGTCACCTTATTCTTATGGATATGGACGGGTGAGATGTGGAGAGCGTTGTACTGGTCGGTCGGGACATCCTCCCCCGTGGTGCTTTCATAATACTTTCTGACGTGGACTAACAGCATGTGTAAATGGAGCAGCTCTTCTTTTTGCACAATATCACCTTTCCTCGAAGAATACTACTGTCCGCGGGTAGATATAATTTGTTGGTGATCTTTTTATATGCACAAGATGCGGGCGGTCGGGGCGTTTATCGGGCTTGCAATCGGCGATGCATTGGGCGCGCCCCTGGAAGGCCTTCCGCCGCCTCCGTTTGCCGTAACCGAGATGGAGGGGGGCGGGATTCACAACACCCTTCCGGGGCAGTACACCGACGATACCCTGCAGGCGTCAGCCCTCGCGGAGACTCTTGTCCGGTGCGGGGGACTGGAGCCGGGCGACTTCTCCCGGCTCCTGGTTCTGGTATACCGGGCTCACCCGGAGTTCTTCGGGCCGACATCCCGGGCCGTCCTCGACCTGATCGAGGGGGGCGTCGGTCCGGGAGATGCCGCGAGGATGGTGCACGAGGCACGGGGAGGGAGCCGGAGCAACGGGAGCGTGATGCGGGGGATCCCGGTCGGCATCTTCTACCCGCCGCCGGAGGTGCGGGAGGCGAGCCTCGCGGCATCGCGGGTCACGCACTTCGATCCTGCCGCCGGTGAGGCCTCGGCGTTCGTCAACCGGATGGTCAGCGGCATGTGCCGGGGCGAGGAGGCGGGTGCGGCGTTCGGGCACGCCCTCGCCGCCTGCCGCGACCCGGAACTCCGGGACCTCCTCCGGGACTACCGGGCGCACCCGCGCGAGCCATCGCTCGATGCCGTCCTCTGCACCCACTGTGCCGTCAGCGTCTTCATGGACGCATCGTCCTTTCGCGACGCGGTGGTCACGGCGGTCAACCTCGGGGGCGACGCCGATACCGTCGGCGCGATCGCCGGCGGCCTCGCCGGGGCGCGCTGGGGATTTCACGCAGTCCCGGCGTCCTGGCTCTCCGCGCTCCAGGACCGGGAAGAACTCCTCGACCTTGCCCGGCGGCTCTCCCGCGCGAGCAGGGCGTAGCGTCAGGCGGGCCGCAGTTCCACCAGTTTCAGGGGCCGGCCCCGCTCGCAGACGTCGGGGGCGTTGCCGAGGACCTCCCCGACGACGTACTTCTCCCCCTCGATGATGCCGTCGGGGCGGCAGAGCCGGTAGCTCCGGCACGCGGTCCTCGGGCAGGAGAACTCGTAACTGATCTTTGAGTTCGCGATCGCCATGTCGGCGCCGATCAGCGCGACGATGGGAGCCTCCAGCACATCGACCGCAACCACCGCCTCATGGTGGACCGGGCAGTCGTGCCGGGTGTTTGAGCGGATGGCAGCCACCCGGTACTTCTTCCCGGGCTGCAGGTTGTGGCAGACCTTGCGCACCTTGCAGTTCTCGCACTCGGTGCACGTACTGCCTTCGTAGACGAAATCGAGCCCCGGTTTTGCAAGCGCGGCGCCGATCAGGGTCACTTTTGTCTTCTGTTTCACCATTCTTCCGCTCACTCCCGGTACAGCATCTTCACAAGGTCCCGCGCCGATTCAGGGGTCAGCCCCATATCCAGTATCGTGAACCGCTCCGGCCGGATCGTCCGGGCGGCGAGCAGCGCTTCCACGGCCGTCTCGTCGTCGACGCCGATATCGGCGGGGGTGGTCGGCGCGCCGATCTTCTTTAGCGAGTCGCGGATCCCCTCCCAGTCCCCGCCGTGGAGGTACATCGTGATGATGGCCCCGATACCGCACTTCTCCCCGTGGAGACCCTTCCCCGGCGCGAGCCGGTCGAGAGCGTGGGAGAACTTGTGCTCGCCGCCGCTCCCGGGCCGGGACGAGCCTGCGATGCTCATCGCAACCCCCGAGGAGACCAGCGCTTTCGTCACGATCCAGGCGCTCTCCTCGGAGTGTGGTTTGATCAGGTCGGCGTTCTTAAAGAGGATCTCCGCGGTCATCCGGGAGAGCGTCAGCGCATACTCCGAGAGCGGTTCGCCCCTGAGGCGGTGGGAGAGTTCCCAGTCGAGGATTGCGGTGTGGTTTGCTATGATGTCCGCGCACCCGGACGCGAGCAGCCGGTGGGGCGCCGATGCGATGATGGCGGTGTCGGCGACGACGGCGATCGGCGGTTCGGCGGCAAGCGAGACGTTCCCGTCGGCGGTCGGGACCGAGGCCCTCGATGAGGCGATGCCGTCGTGCGATGCGGCGGTCGGGACGCTGATGAAGTGGCGGTCGGTGTTGTAGGAGGCGATCTTTGCCGTATCGATGACCCTTCCGCCGCCGACGCCGATGACGAACCCGGCCTTCGCCGCCGACGCCTCGGCCCTTTTGATGGTATCGAGGGGGTTCTCCGGGTCGGCGGCAAACGTCGTGATGTCGTAGGAGCCGCAAAGCAGCGCCTCGACCCTCTTCCCGGCCACATCCCGCGTCCGGTCTCCCGATATGATGAGCACAGAGTCGCCGAGCGCAAGGTCTTCACAGACAGCCGGGAGCTGCTCGATGACGTCGTGGCCGATGACGATGTCGCGGGGGAGCTGCATCCATTTGGACTTGTCGAAGACCTTGGTTCTGAGTAGGTTTATGCCGTCTGCGCTCATTCAGATCAGTAATGATTAGGGAGTTCCTCTACAAATACTACATCGATCCCATTCGTTACGGTCAGCCGTATACGCTCGTCGATACGCTGACCTACGCCCTGATCCTCATCGCAGCGGTCTACCTTATCTACCGGGGGCTCCGGCGCTATAAGATTGCCATCGACGACGAACTGGTGCTTGCAACCATGCCCTTCGTCGTCCTCGGCGGGCTGCTGCGGGTCGTCGAGGATACCGGCATGATCACATCGGACTTCCGGTTTCTCCTGATCACGCCCCTGATCTTCTTCACGATATTTGTGGTTGCGGCGGTCGCCCTCTTCGCGGGGAAAATCGCTGAGAACGAAGGAATCGTCGCCCGCTACAGCCAGGTCTACGGGGGGGCGGGCATCGCCGCCTGCGTCGCGGCCGGGGCAGCGCTCGTCTGGTTCGGCCTCACCGAGACGAAGATCGCGCTCGACGTCCTCGCCGCCATCCTCGCGCTCGCGTCGGTCACGTCGCTCGCCCTCTGGGCTCTCCTCGTCTACGGCGCAAAGTGGGAGTATGCCTCGAACATCCTCTACAAACTCCTCATCTTCGGCCATATGCTGGACGCGAGCGCGACAAGCTACGGCATCGAGATCCACCCCGTCCATTACGTCGAGCAGCACGTCGTGGGCTCGAACCTGATCGAGGCGACCGGCACTGCGTTCTCGATGTTTCTCCTCAAGATCGTGGTGATCATCCCCGCCATTTATATCCTCGAACAGTACCGGCGGGAGGGGAACCCCGATCTCTGGCACCTCATATTGCTCGCGATGATCGTCGTCGGCATGGCGCCCGGGATACGGGACATGGTGCGGATGGTGCTCTATGTCTGAACGCCCCATCACCCGGGCCACGATCTTTGCGGCCGCCGTCTTTGCCGTCTCGGTCGGCCTCGGCGTCGTTGCCGTAGCCCGCGATCCGGCGGTCGGCGTGGAGGTCATGACCCTCTTCCGCGACCAGGTCGCAGGCCAGCTCCTCTCCGACTCCCCGGCGGTGCTCGCGGGCAAGATCTTCTTAAACAACCTCGGCACCTGTCTCCTCCTCTTCCTCGGAGGCGCATCCCTCGGCATCGTCACCCTGCTGGTCCTTACGGTCAACGGGCTCCTGATCGGTGCGGTGATGGAGCTCGTGCGGCAACAGCAGGGCCTCCTCTTCGTCGCGGCGGCACTCGTCCCGCACGGCATCTTCGAGATCCCTTCATTCCTCATCGCCGGGGGCCTCGGGCTCCTCCTCGGGCAGGAACTCATCGCCGAGTGGCACGGGAGAGGCGATGCCGCTGCCGGAGCCCTGCCTCTCGCCCGCCTCTTTCTCCGGGTCGTCGTCCCGCTCCTCGCGGTTGCCGCGATTGTGGAGGCATTTATTACGCCGGCAGTCCTAAGTGTGATCATATAAAGCAGGCAGATCAACAATTTTTGAGGTACGAGACGGATGGAAGAAGATACAGGCGCACTTCCCCGGAAAAACGATTTTTCCGAGTGGTATAACGAGGTTCTCTGGCGAGCCGAGATCATGGACGTCCGCTACCCGGTCAAGGGACTGTACGTCTGGTATCCCCACGGGTTCGCCATCAGGAAGCGTGCATACGGCATACTCCGGGACCTGATGGACCGCGACCACGCGGAGACGATGTTTCCCCTCCTGATCCCCGAGACCGAGTTCATGAAGGAGGCCACGCACATCAAGGGGTTCGAGGACGAGGTCTACTGGGTCACCCACGGCGGCAAGAACGAGCTCGACGTGCCGCTCGCTCTCCGGCCCACGAGCGAGACGGCCATCTACCCGATGTACTCGCTCTGGATCCGGTCCCACACGGACCTCCCTCTTAAACTCTACCAGATCGTCAATACGTTCCGCTACGAGACGAAACACACCCGCCCGCTCATCCGTCTCCGGGAGATCACGTCATTTAAGGAGGCGCACACCGTGCATGCGACGCGCGAGGAGGCGGAGGCGCAGGTCGAGGCCGCGCTCGCCCTCTATCAGGAGTTCTACGAGAGTCTCCGGGTGCCGGTGATCATATCCCGCCGCCCGGCCTGGGACAAGTTCCCGGGCGCCGACTACACCATCGCGGTCGACACTATCATGCCCGATGGAAAGACCCTCCAGATCGGGACGGTGCACATGCTCGGCGACCACTTCTCCCGGACCTACGATATCACCTACGAGGACGCGAACGGGGAGCGGCAGTATGCCTGCCAGACCTGCTACGGTATATCCGAGCGGTCGATTGCAGCCGTGATCAGCGTCCACGGCGACGACAAGGGGCTCGTGCTGCCGCCGGAGGTCGCGCCGATCGAGATCGTCATCGTGCCGATCATCGTCGGGAAACGGCGCGACGAGGTGCTCTCGGCAGCCCTGGCGCTTGAGGAGGAACTCCGGGACGCCGGGTTCGCCGTGAAACTGGACGACCGGGACCTGCGCCCGGGCGCGAAGTACTACCACTGGGAGATGCGCGGTGTTCCCTTGCGGCTCGAGCTCGGGCCGCGCGACATCGACGCGAACACGGTCGTCGCCGTGACCCGGGACGGCCATAAGATCACCCTCGACCGGCGGGGCGTCGTTGAAGGAGTAATCTCGGCCCTTGCGGAGTTCAGGAGAGGGATCCTGCAGGCGGCACGGCAGGCGATGGCCGACCGGATCACCGTGGCGGCAACCCTTGACGAGACCGCTCTCGCGGTGAAGAACGGGGTTGCGGTCGTCCACTGGTGCGGGTCGCAGGAGTGTGCGGAAAAGATTGAAGCGGCGGTGGATGCGAGCATCCTCGGGTCCGACATCCGGTCGGACCTGATCGCCGTCTCCGACGGCCCGTGCATCGCCTGCGGCGGGAACGGCACGTCTACCCTGGTTGCCCGGACCTACTGATCAGCAGGACGGGCAGATATACGTCCGGGGGTGCTCGGGGGACGAGAGGTCTCCCGAGATGACTGCTTTTCCGCCGGAGAAGAATATCCTGCCGCATTTCGAGCATCGTTTCGGGAGCAGCCGTTCCCAGCGGCTCATCGGAACTTCCAGAGTGAACTGCATCTTCTCCGCGTCGGCGGGGTTGCACTGGGCGAGCTCCTCATACCGGGAGAGGACCTGCATGACCTGGAGCGGGTTTGCTCCCTCGCTGCAGAACCGTCTGAAGATAAAAAATTGAAGGATCATCCACCCAAGGTCAGAGCGCTCGAGGGTCTCCTCGTACTCGCTGCAGGTTCCGTCGTCTTCGTCGAGGGAGTACCCGCAGAGGGGACAGCGCCCGCCCACGAGTTCGTCCAGGAAGACCTCTTCATGGCAGCTGGGACAGGTGGTGTGGGGGGTATGCATTCTGGAAGTCATGGTTGTACTGGCCTCATACCTTTTACTCTTCCAACGGCACAAGGCAGAGCCGCACGCCGTTTGAAAGCATTCCACGCAATATGCGCGGTCTCTACGATTGCCTTGAGGTTTTACTACGTATTGCGTTCGTGGTGCTCTTATACGTGTCGAATGCGGTTGCCCGGATCACCCCCCGGGGGGTGTGCCGGCCGGGGCGGCGCGGCGCTCAACCTCCCGCTGCCCGGAGACCTCCGGCCTGCGCGAGTACCGTCGGGGAAGGGCGGGGCCGGCAGGAGCCCCGCCCACCTGCCGGTCACCGGGAACGGGCGATCACAGCCCCTGAGTGGGGAGTGTTTTCAAAAACTGAGCCGCGAAAGAGTCTTTCAGGGTATATTTTTATAGATTGGCGGGATACCCTGCGCGCATGGCATCCCCGGCAGCATCTGAAGTCTACGTCATCGACGCATCGGATCGCAACCACGCTATTGAGACGCTCTGGCACGAAGTCGGGCCCCCTGCCTTCGACGGGAAGGACGTCGCGGTCAAGGCGAACTTCAACAGCGACGACCCGTTCCCCGCCACAACGCATCCCGATACCCTGGAGGCCATCCTCGGGCTGGCCCTTGATGCCGGCGCCCGGACGGTCCGGCTCGGCGAGCGGAGCGGGATGGGCAAGACCCGTGCGGTCTTGAAGAACCGGGGAGCCGTCGGCGTCGCGGCCCGGGTGGGGGCGGAGGTGGTGGCGCTCGACGATCTGCCCCCGGAAGGGTGGGAGGCGGTCCCCCCGGACGGCCTCCACTGGAAACAGGGGTTCCTGATCGCCCGGCTCTTCCGGGAGGCCGATGCGGTGATCCAGACCTGCTGCTTAAAGACCCACCGGTTCGGCGGGCACGTCTCCCTCTCGCTGAAGAACCCGGTCGGGGCCGTGGCGAAGAAGAACCCCGAAGGCGGCTACAACTACATGGCGGAACTGCATGCCTCGCCGCACCAGCGCCGGATGATCGCCGAGATCAACCGGTTCTTCCCCTGCGCGCTCACCATCATGGACGCGACGGAGGGGTTCTCGACGGGGGGCCCCGAGCGGGGCCGCCACATCGCCCCGAACGTCATCCTCGCAAGCACCGACCGGGTCGCCCTCGACGCCGCCGGAATCGCTCTCCTCCGGCTTCACGGCTCGACACCGGAGGTGATGCGGGGCCGGATCTTTGCGATGGACCAGATCGCCCGGGCGGCGGAACTCGGCGTCGGTGTCCGGTCGGCACAGGACCTCAGGCTTGTCGCGCTCGACCCGGAGAGCAAAGACGTCACCCTCGATATGCGGCGGATCCTGGACGAGACCGGGTGAGGTGCTGGTGCAACGATTCCAGACGAGCAGACCCTACCCTATCCGACCTTCGTCCCATCCCACCCGGAGCGCTCCCCTCCGGCAACCCCACCCCGCCCGGTAGGGGCGGGGGCAGCGCCCAGGCGTATATCCGGGGATGAGCCGTGCCCCGGGAGCGGTCCTCGCGCCGGTTTCCCGGGGGGGAGAGCGGGCCCAGACCCGGTTCTTCTCCGGGATCCCCCGGGGCGGTGGACCGTGGGGGTATCGCCACGGGGGCGGGGGCAGTCATGGCGATATCCAGTGGGAAGCCGTGCCAGGGGATGGCGCTGGCGGCGGTTTTCCTGAGGGGGTCAGATGAGATTCAGGAGTTAGCCAGAACCCGGCCCTTTCCCCGGGATCTCCTCGTGCAGTGGACCGTGGGGGTATCGCCATTGGGGGTGGGGCTGACGGGGAGGGGGCTCGCCTCCTCCCCTGTCTCTGCCTCATGCCTTCAGCGTCCAGACTCAATTCCTCCAGATTGTCATCCGCCTGTAACCCCTCCCGGGGGAGGAGACAGTGCAGGGGGATACCCGGGAAAAGCCGTGCCCGGGGATGCAAACCCCCGGGCCGTGCGAAACACGATCGATAAGTCAAGAGCGCCGGTAATTGAGAATCGTTGCACTATACGGCAAGGTGGTCGAGCAGGATGCGCAGGCCGATGCCGATCAGGATCACGCCGCCGAAGACCTCGATCTTCCGCCCGAAGATCCGGCCGACCGAACCGCCTATCAGCACCCCGGCAGCGGAGAGAACGAATGTTACGGCGCCGATCGTGACGGCGGGCAAGAGGACCGGCATATCCAGCACGGCAAACGTGACGCCGACGGCGAGCGCGTCGATGCTGGTCGCGACCGCGAGCAGGAGCAGGGTCGCCGTGCTCCCGGCGGCGAACTGCACGGTCTCGCCGTCCCCCCGCACCGCCTCGACGACCATCTTCCCGCCGATCAGGGCGAGCAGCAGGAAGGCGATCCAGTGGTCATAGGCCCCGATGAACGAAGCAAGGCTCGCCCCGCCGAGCCACCCGAGCACCGGCATCCCCGCCTGGAATCCTCCAAAGAGCGCCCCGACGATGAGGGCGTACCTGAACCGGTCCTCCCGCACGGCGGCGCCCCCGCTGACCGCAACGGCAAACGCATCCATCGCAAGGCCGACGGCGATGAGGAGGGTTGTCGCGAACTCCATCTCTCCTGTATACGAGGGGCGCGATACCGGATAACGGTATGGCCCCGGCGGCGGTTGATATAAAGCGCTGGAATGCCCTACCGATACGGTGAGATGATACAGATGAGCACACAGAAGATCGGCCTCATCCAGACGACGGCGGGCGACGACCTCGACCGCAACCTGGAGCACACCCTCGCCCTGGCGAAACGGGCGATCGCGGAGGGTGCCCGGATCCTCTGCCTGCAGGAACTCTACCGGACCCCCTACTTCCCGCAGTACGAGGAGAGAGATGCGTCCAACTTTGCCGAGACCATACCGGGAGCCTCGACTGAGGCGTTCTCGGCGCTCGCCCGGGAGCACGGCGTCGTGATCGTCGTGCCGCTCTACGAGCGGACGGCGCCCGGCGAGTTCTACAACACGGCGGTCGTCATCGATGCGGACGGGCAACTGCTCCCTCCCTACCGGAAGGTGCATATCCCCTACGACCCGCTCTTCTACGAGAAGAACTACTTCCGGCCGGGGGACCGCTACCGGGTCTACGACACCCGGTACGGCCGGATTGCCGTGCTCATCTGTTACGACCAGTGGTTCCCGGAGGCCGCGAGGGCGGTTGCGCTGCAGGGTGCAGAGATCATCTTCTACCCGACCGCCATCGGCCGGATTGCGGGAGAGGAGGAGCCCCCCGAGGGCGACTGGCGCGATGCCTGGGAGACGGTGCAGCGGGGCCACGCGATAGCAAACAGCGTCCACGTCGCCGCCGTCAACCGAGTGGGCGCGGAAGGCGATATCCGGTTCTTCGGGAGCTCGTTCGTCGCCGACGCTTTCGGGAACGTCCTTGCCCGGGCGGGGGAGACTGACGAGGAGGTTCTCGTCGTGGAGGTCGACCTCACAGGAAACGAGGCCGTCCGGGAGGGCTGGGGGTTCTTCCGAAACCGGCGGCCGGAGACCTACGGGGTGATCACCCAGAAACTCATGCCGGAGAAGACCCCGCAGGCGCTCGGGTACCATATGCCGGCGGAGTGGGAGCCGCACGACGCCGTCTGGCTCTCCTGGCCCCACGACCGTGAGACGTTCCCCGACCTTGCAGCGGTGGAGGCGGTCTACGTCGCGATCATCGCGGCGCTCCGGGGGTCCGAGACCGTCAACCTCCTTGTCACCGGTGAGGCGATGCGCACCCGGGTCGAGGCGATGCTGGAGGAGGAGGGCGTCGATACCGGGAACGTCAGGTTCCACGCCACCGGGTACGCCGACGTCTGGTTCCGCGACTACGGCCCGACGTTTGTGGTCAACCATAAGACCGGGGGTCTTGCGATGGTGAACTGGACGTTCAACGCCTGGGGGGAGAAGTACCCGGAACTGATGGACGATACCCAGATACCGCTCTTCATGAACCGGGAGATGGACTTACCTCTCTTTACGCCCGGGATCGTCATGGAGGGGGGTTCGATCGAGGTGAACGGGTGCGGCACGGTGCTCACGACGGAGGCCTGCCTCCTGAACCCGAACCGGAACCCGCGCCTCTCGCGGGAGGAGATCGAGGCCTACCTGGAGGCTTACCTCGGTGCCGGCCACGTCATCTGGCTAAAGCAGGGGATCGCCGGCGACGACACCGACGGCCACATCGACGACATCGCCCGGTTCGTGAACCCGACAACGATCCTCTGCGCCATCGAGGAGAACGAGGACGACGAGAATTACGCGGTCCTGCAGGAGAACTACGCGATCCTCCAGGCCTCGACCGACCAAGACGGCAACCCCTTGACGGTCATACCGCTCCCGATGCCGGGGGCGGTCGGCGGCGAGGATCGGTTGCCGGCAAGTTATGCGAACTTCTACATCGGGAACACCGTCGTGCTGGTGCCGGTCTTCGGTCACCCAAACGACGAGGTCGCTCTCGCCCGGATCCGGCAGGCCTTCCCGGACCGCGAGGTCGTCGGGATCGACTGCACGGCGATGGTCGCGGGGTTCGGTGCGATCCACTGCGTCAGCCAGCAGCAGCCGTCGGTGCAGGGGGTTACGCCGCGGCCGGAGTGGTGAGGGGTCCTGCCGGCCCGCCCGCGACGTCAACCATTCCCGGGAACGGGCCTCCCCACCGGCATCAGGTAGAGCGGCGTCATGTTCTCCGGGAGCATAAGGACTTCCCGGACCCGGTCATCGTCGAACGCCCCGATCGCGACGGTGGAGAGATCGAGCGCCTCCGCCTGGAGGTAGACATTCTCTGCGGCGTGCCCGGCCTCCATCGCGACGTAGCGTATCCCCCGGTCGCCGTACTTTCTAGTCGTCCGCTCCGGGACCGCGGCGATGACGAGCGTTGCCGGGGCCTCCCCCACGGGGGCCTGGTCGGCGGCCGCTGCCCGGAGGTCGGCCCGCCGGTCCCCGCCGCCGACCCGGGCGAGCAGGTGGTCCCCGGGCCGGTAGTGGTAGACCCCCGGTTCAAGGTCCACGACGTTGCCCGCGACGACGTAGACCTCCAGGGGGTAGAGGGCGCCGGCGGAGGGAGCGGTCCGGTAGCCCCGGTCATCCGTGACCCCCTGCGCCGCCCAGAGGACCTGCCCGACGTCGGCAAGCGCGAGCGGCACTTCGGCGTAGGCCCGGACAGAACGCCGCTCCCGGAGCGCCTCCTCGACGGAGGTGCTGCTTTCGGGGCGGGGGGCCGGGAGGATGACGGCGCCGTCCGGCGGTGCCGGGGTGCTGTTTTCGCCCGGTGAGAGGAGAATGCCGGCGCATCCTGCGGCGAGCACCACCGCAAGCAGCGCAGCGATGGCGAGGCTGAGGGAGAGGTTCATCAGGTCCATGATACCGGAACGGGGCTGCCCGGGTTGATGAAGGTATCGGAGCCGCCTTCCCGCCCCTACCGCTTCTTCTTCCGCCCGGCCCTCGCGGACGAGAAGGGGAACTTCACCAGGTCCCGGAGGCCTCCCGCCGGGGAGAAGTTCCGCATGTCCCGCCGGACTCCCGCGATGAGCTCGTCGACGACTTCCTGTTCCTTCGCCTCCCCCTCCTCCTGCACCGCGGCCAGGCGGTGCAGGGAGTAGAGCCCGAGGATGAAGGCGAAGAGGAAGAAGAACTCCCACTGCTGCAGGTCAAGGGTGACAAAGACCAGTTCGCGCACCGGGCTCTTCCAGATCAGCGTCCATATCAGTTCCCGCTCGGCAAAGAAGTCCACGAAGAGACCGCCGAGGACCGGGGCGATCCCGGCGGCGACCGAGTTCGTGAAGGTGCTCGCCGCAAGGTAACTGGTCGCCTGGCCCTGCGGGGCCATCTTTAAGCTGATGTTTCCCGAGGCGAGCGAGACACCCGCAAGCGATATCCCCATGAGGATGTGGATGAGGATGAGCAGCGGGTAGGTCAGGGGGTAGACGTCGGGGAGCGTGACGAACATCCACGCGAAGATCGCGAGCATAAAGAGCGGGCCGCTCACGGCGAGGACCGATTTGTTGGAGTAGCGGTCGGAGACCCGGCCCCAGGACCGGTAGAAGACGATGTTCATGATCTGGCTGAGGACGCCGAGGGCGACGACGACCGATATGTCAAGGCCGATCCTCTGCAGCATGTAGACCGTGAAGAACGGTGCTGCAAGGTTGACGGCGAAGTTCCACGAACCGAGGAAGACGATCAGGTTCCGGAAGTTGATGTCCGCAAAAGGTTTTCTGATGGCGGCGAGCAGGCCGTCCTCCTCATCGGCGGTGACCATCCGGGGTTCGGGCGTGCGGGCAAGGAGGGTGATCCCGACGAGGCCGGCGATGAGCCCGAGGAGGAAGAGGGCAGAGTAGCCGTAGGCTGCAAGGTCCGGGAAGACGACTTTCCAGGAGTCGATGAAGAAACCGGCGGCGAGGCTGATGACGAGCGCAAGTGCCGTCGAGAGGGTCATCCGCCGGGAGAAGAAGGCCCCGAGCCGATCCTGCGGTATCAGGTCCCGCATCCAGGAGTTCCAGCCGCAGTGCGAGACCGCCGAGAACGACGAGTAGAGAGCAATCGATGCTATGAGCACGAATACGCCCTGTTCCAGCGAGAAGGCGAACGGTATCAGGATGATGGGTATCCAGCAGAGGCGGGCGGCAAGCGACGCCGCCACGACCACGAGCCTCCTTTTCCTGACGCGGTCGACGATGTAGATCGCGGGCATCTGCAGGAGTTCGGCAAGCGGCGGGATCGCGGCGAGCAGGCCGATGACGGTGTTGGATGCGCCGAGCTCCAGGGCAAAGGCTACGAGGAAGATGCCGCCGGTCAGCGTCACCATCGCCTGGGTGGCAAGACCGTCCCTGATGACGAGTTTTAAGCCGTGCTGGATCTCTTCGTCCGTCAGGTACTCTTCTGTCTCAAAGACCATGGTTTCCTGGATATCCAGTTCTGGTGCTCATGAAACTGTTCACCTTCGGGGATCGCCCGGGGGAGGGCGAGGGCCTTTCGTGCCGGAATCCCGGCAGCGGATCCTGCGCCGGGCGCCATTTTTTGGGTTTTACTGTATAAAAATAGAATTATATTAATTTGTTTGAATGAATCCGCCGGCCGGGATCCTGTGGGGGGGATCCCGGCTCGGCGGCGACCGTTTGCGGGGAGAACCTCTTTTGGCCCTCAGCTCCCGACGACCACGGCGTCCTGAAGTCGGCGCAGAGGGTCAGCCCCCCGTCGACGTAGAGCGTCTGCCCGGTGATGTAGGCGGCCTCGTCGGACGCGAGGAACACGAAGATCGCAGCGACCTCCTCCGGCTCCCCGGCGCGGCCCATCGGGATGTGTTTCTCCACCTCCGCCCTCTTTTCGGGATCCTCCAGCCACTCGCGGTTTATCGGGGTTGCGATGGCGCCGGGGGCGACCGTGTTGACCCGGATGCCCTGCCCGGCGTACTCGAGCGCAAGGGTCCTCCCGAGGGCCCCAAGCCCCGCCTTGCTCGCGGCATAAGGGGCGTAATACGGTTTCGGGATGGCCTCGTGGACCGATGTGTTGTTGATGATGATGCCCCCGCCCCCGCGGTCGAGGAAGTGCCGCACGGCCTCGCGGGCGCAGAGGAACGCGCCCCGGAGGTTCACCGCGAGGACCCGGTCGTAGGCCTCCATATCCGTCTCGTGGGCCGGGCTCGCGGCCTGGATCCCCGCGTTGTTGATCAGGATATCGAGCCTTCCCCATGCGCCAAGGATCTCGTGGAATATGCGCCTGACGTCCTCTTCGCTCGCGACGTCCCCCTGGACCAGCATCTCGCCGCATCCTTTCCCGCGGATGATGTTGCAGGTCGTTCTCGCCTCTTCAAGCGTTATCTCCGCTTCCGTCTCGCTCGTATAGTAATTGATGGCGACGTTTGCGCCCTCGTCCGCGAACCTGATCGCCGTCGCCCGGCCGATGCCGGTCGATCCGCCGGTGACGAGGACGTTCTTTCCTTCCAGCCGTCTCATCCCGCCTCACCTCGTGATCCGGGCCCGGGCGCCTGCCGGGACCCGGCGGCATCCCGCCCGTCCCCGGGCCCCCTGGGGGCCCGAGAGGATATAAAGGTCCCGGCCGGAACTCACCGCCGCCCCTCGATCATCTTCCGGACAAGCGCCCGCCGGTCCGGTTTCCCGGCGGTGAGCGCCTGGAACTTCTCCTCGTAGATCGGTTTTTCGACCGAGTAGAACGTCCCGAGTGCGATCGGCGCCTCTTGATCGTAGTCCCATTCCCGGATCTTTTCTTGAGCGCTCTCGAACCTGCCCGTCTCGACCTCCCCTTCCGCGAGCTCGTAGGCGTGAGCGTCGTAGTAGCCGGTCAGGTTGAAGTAGGTCGCGCAGATCTGGAGGACGTCGACGAACGAGAACCCCCGGTGCAGGATCGCCTCCTTGAAGAGGTCTTTGAGGTGCCGGACCTTCTTCGTGTAGCCCCGGGCGATGTGGGTGGCCCCGGCGGCGAGCATCACCTCGAGGGGGTTGATGGGGTGCTCCGTGATCCCGCCGGGGGTGGAACGGCCGCGAAACCCAAAGGGCGACGTGGGGGTGTACTGCCCCGTCGTCAGCCCGTAGACCCGGTTGTCGTGGACGATGACCGTGATATCGCTGTTCCGTTTGGCCGCAAAGATGAGGTGGTCGAGCCCTTCCGCGTAGATGTCGCCGTCCCCGACGTGGCAGATGATCTTTAAGTCCGGGTTTGCAAGGCGCATCCCGGTGGCCGCCGGTATCGATCGTCCGTGGATACCGTAGAAACTGTTGACGTTTAAGTAATCGACCAGTTTTCCGTGGCACCCGATCCCCCCGAGGAGGACGAAGTTATGGAGGGGTATCCCCTCCTCCTCCGAGAGTTCGGCGATGGCCGACTTCATCATGTGCTCGATTGCGAAGTTGCCGCACCCGGGGCACCAGGTGTTCTGTGCCGGGCTGATGAGCCCGCCGGCCGGTTTTCCGGCAGGTTGCTCCGGGCTCATGCGAGCACCTCCAGAAGGCGTGCCTCCAGTTCGTCGACGGCAAACGGCCGCCCGTCGTACTTCAGGACCGGGCGGCCGGGGTCGAAACCCTGCTGCCGGAGGAGGCGGGCGAGCTCTCCCGTAGCGTTGTTCTCGACGCAGATGATCTTCCCCGCCCCGATCATCGCCTCCTTCCAGTGCCGGACGGGGAACGGCGCAAGGACGAGCGGCTGGACGACCCGCGCCCCGAACTTTTCGGCGGCCTCGATGCACGCCCACTTCTCCGAGCCCCAGCAGACGATCGTCGCCCCGGAGTTGCGGGGGCCGTAGGCCTTCACCGTGGGGTAGGTCGCAAGTTCCGCCCTGAGGCTCTCGCCTTTCGCGAGCCTCTTCTCCTGCAGCAGCTTCACGTCCGCCGCGGCCTCCGTGGTGAACCCGGCCTCGTCGTGAGCGTAACTGTTCACCCTGACGACGGCGCCTTCCCTCCCCGGGAACGCGAGCGGCGAGACGCCGCCCTCTCGCGGGGCATACCGGCGATACTCCCCGGCTCCGTCCCAGAGCACGGGTTCCTGGTCCGGGTGCGGGACGACAGTCTCGATATCGAAGGAGGAGGCCCCTTCTGCGAGGGTCTTGTCGGTCAGGATGATCGAAGGCACCTGGTACTTCCAGGAGAGCATCAGGGCGGTCGACGACCAGGTGTAGGCCTCCTCGAGGTCGCCGGGAGCGGCGACCAGCCGGGGAAACTCCCCCTGGCCCGCGTTCAGGACGAAGTGGAGGTCGCTCTGGGCGGTGTAGGTCGGCATGCCGGTGCTCGGGCCGGGCCGCTGCCCCATCACGATCGTCACGGGGAGCTCCGCCATCCCGGCAAACGAGAGGCCTTCGGTCATCAGGCAGAACCCGCCGCCCGATGTGCCGACCGCCGCCTTCTCGCCGGCGTAGGCGAGCCCGAGCGCCATCAGGATGACGCTGATCTCGTTTTCAGGGTGGAGGACCTTGATCGAGAAGTCTTGGGCGTGTTCGGCAAGGAAGTGAAGGAGGTTTGAGGATGGGGTCATCGGGTAGGCGACGTAGGACTCAAGCCCGCCGTGGACGAGCCCGAGCCCGGCGGCCTCGTTTCCCGTCAGGACCGGGAAGGTCGGGGCATCGAGCGGCTCGACGGTGAAGACGTTCTCCACGGCGTCGTAACCCCTCCCGGCGACCCGGAGGTTTGCCTCAAGGTGCTTTGCGGGGACACTTTCGCGGAGGACCGCCTCGAGGAGATCCCGGTCGATACCCGCCACCTGCGCGAGCGCCCCGAGCATCGCGGAGTTCCCGGTGATCGGGGGTGCGTTCTCCTCCTTGAGGATCGCATCGAGCGGGAGGCCGTAGCCCTGGCCTCTCACCACCGTTGAAGCGTCGTAGACGACGGTCGTGGTGTCGCGGATCCTCTGGCGGTGGTGCTCGATGCTGTTCTGGTCGAAGGCGAGGAGGACGTCGACCGGCGTGCGGTGCGCCCCTATCCTCATATCGGAGGCCCGGACGATCGCGAAGTTGTGCCCGCCCCGGATGAGCGAGGGGTAATCGAAATACATGCAGGTGCGGTAGCCAAGGCGCGAGAAGAGGCGGGCGATGGAAAGGCCTGCCGTATTGATGCCTTCGCCGGCCCTCCCGCCGATCAGCACGGAGTATTCGCTCATGGTTATCAGGCGTGCCGTAGCCTGCCGGCGGGTATATAGGTTGCGCCGCGAGCGGGGGCGTGGTGCGGTCCTGCCGCACCCGGCCCGGAGAGGGGCGCCCCTCAAACCCGGAGGCGTGACGACGCCGGAACCTTGAGGGATGCCGGGACCATCCGCCGCTCTGCGATATCCGCCTTGATCCAGGCGACAAGGTCGAGCAGGCCCGCTTCGAGGGAGACCTCCGGCTCGTAACCGAGGGCCTCTCGTGCGCGGCTAATGTCCGCGATGCAGTGGCGGATATCCCCCACGCGTCCCGCCCCCGTGATCTCGGGGGAGAGGTCCTGCCGCCCGGTTATCGCCATAAGTCGGTCTGCGACGGTCCAGAACGTGTGGGGGCGGCCGCTCCCGATGTTGAACGTCTCCCCCCCGGCGCGGGGGGACTCAAGGGCCAGGCGGAAGGCGCGCGCCACGTCGTAGACGCTCACGAAGTCGCGCTGCTGGTAGCCGTCCTCGAAGAGGCGCACGGAGAGTCCCTGGAGCAGGCGGAACGTGTACTCGGTCAGCATGCCGGAGTAGGGGTTGGCATACCCCTGGTGCGGGCCGTAGACGGAAAAGAGCCGGAGGATGGTCGTCGGGATGCCGTAGGACTCACCGATCACCCTGCACATCTCCTCCTGGTCGTGCTTGGAGACGGCGTAGATCGAGAGCGGCGACGCCTCCTTCGCCTCCGGTGTGGGGAGGGGGTAGATCACCTCACCGTCCGGGCTCCGGGGCTCCCAGTCCCCCTTCGCCACCTGTCCCGGAGAACGCCGGATCTTCGGGTAGATAGTGCCGTTGTACGAGCAGTATAACCCTTCCCCGTAGACGGCGCAGCTTGAGGCGACGACGAGCCGCTTGACCGGGTGATCCAGTAAGGCTTCGAGGAGGACGGCGGTCCCTGAGGTGTTGACGCTCATGTACTTCTCGATCTGGTACATGCTCGACCGTTCCCCGACGACCGCAGCCAGGTGAATGACGGAGTCGATTCCATCGAGGGCCTCCCGCAGCCGGTGCGGGTCCCGGACGTCCCCGACGACGACCTCAACCCGCCGGTCAAGGTGCCGGGGCCGTTGGCGTTCCGGGCCGTGCACCCGCGGCGTCAGGTTGTCGAGGATGCGGACCCGGTAGCCGTGCTGCAGCAACTCGGTTGCGAGGTGTGACCCGATGAACCCTGCCCCCCCGGTGATGAGGAGGGTCGGACTGGTATCCGTATGCATGGTGTATCAGGGCACACCTGATGCACTCTTCGCATTAAATATTATCGTGAATACAAAATATTATTAAAACTTGTTTATTCCAGTTATCCCGGTGGTTTTTCCCGGCCGCCGGTTCGGTCTGTCCGGACGAGGGGGGGGCGGCCGGGGAAGGATGGCGCCCATGCCGTCTCCTGCTCACGAATCAAGGATCGCCTCGGCCGCATCGCGGTAGGCCCGCATGACGTAGGGTATGCCGGAGACCGCCTCCGCCTCCTCGGTCAGGGCCATCAGGTCGCTCCGGGCGATTGTCCGGAGGCTGAAGTTCCGGGTCCCGGCCATGATCTGCTGCAGCCCCGTCCTGAATTTCTGCGTGTAGGTGTAGATCCCGACCGCACCGAGCGGGATCTCGTCGATCCGGTCGGAGTACTTCTCCCGGAGCTCCTCGTAGCAGACGAAGATCTCCTCTTTGGTGCGGCCGTACTTCGAGACGGTCTTTGGGAGTTCGCCGGCATCGAGCCACTTTCCGATGTTCTTTCCGACCATGCCGGGGATCATGAGGCCGCGGCCCATGCAGACGGCCCGGACGTAGGGGCTCCCCATGGCAAGCGCCTTGAAGACGTTCGCCTCGTCGGCAAACCCGCCGGCGACGGCGATGTCCGGGACCCGGATGCCCCGCTCCCGGAGCCGCTCGCAGAACTGGTAGGCAAGGGACTCGATGTAGAAGGTCGGGATCCCCCACTCGTTCATCATCGGCCAGGGGCTCATCCCCGTGCCGCCGGGCGCACCGTCGATGGTGAGGAGGTCGATCTTCGCCTCGGCGCCGTAACGGATTGCCATCGCGAGTTCGACGGCCGAGTAGGCGCCGGTCTTGAGGGTGACCCGCTTAAAGCCGATGTCGCGGAGCCGGTCGACCTCGTCGAGGAACCCCTCCCGGGTGATGAACCCCACCCGGGAGTGCCGCTCGAACTCCCGTAAGGCGCCGTCCTCGAAGGCCTTCTGCACCTCGCGGATCCCGGGGTCCGGGAGGACGATGTAGCCCCGGCTTTTGAGCTGGTTTGCCTGGGCGAGGCTGTCGACCTTGATCTCCCCACCGATGCACTTTGCGCCCTGCCCCCACTTCAACTCGATCGTATCGAGGTTGTGCTTTGCGGAGACGTACTCGGCGGTCCCAAGCCGTGTGTCCTCCACGTTCAGCTGAACCAGGAGTTCGCCGTACCGGTCGCGGAACTTTCGGTAGATCTCGATCCGGCGGTCCATCTCGGGGGACCTCGCGACCCTGCCGGTGTGGTCGAGCACCAGCCCCGGGTCGACACCACAGACGTTCTCCCCGCAGACGAGCGTGATACCCGATATGGCAGCCCCGATGGCGAACTGCTCCCAGTTCGCGCGGGCGCTCTCGGTCGACCCGAGCGCCCCGGTGAAGATCGGGATCCGCATCGGGACCTTCGCGCTCCACCCGTACTCGGTCCGGGTATCCGCGGCGTAGAATACAGCGGTGTCGGGGCCGGCCTCGGCGCCCTCCGGCAACCCTTTCGCACCGACCGCGTAGCCCTGAATGTTCAGGTGCGAGTAGTCGACCGGGTAGTTCTTATCGGCGCCGGCCGTGATCTCGCCGAACGGGCCGGGGTAGAGGACTTCCCTGCCACGGAAGGAGGAGAGCCAGATCTCGCAGGCCCCCTTGCAGCCGTCGACGCACCGGGTGCAGATCCCGGACATGGGCACGACGTCACGGGAACGGTTGCTGGTTCCCGTCGCTTCGTTTGCGTTCGGTCTTCGCAGATTCATCGTTGCACCAGCAGATTTGTAGATAGAAGATTCCTTCCTCCGATTATAAACTTTTCTGTCGGCCGGAGAGCCGTTCCGGGATCTGCACCGGGTATTTATACTGTCGTATCGCCGGGATGCCGGGAGCGTGACGAAAGGGTAAAATATCTTGATGTAGATGAATGGCTTATGAACTTCAGGTTGCTACCTGCTCTGATTGTGCTTCTGCTCGCGTTTTCGTTCAGTGCCGCCTGCACGGGCTCCGGCGGCGACGCCGGGCCGTCCACGCCGGGGACCGGGACCCCGGCGGCAACGGAAACTCCCGTGCCGACGACAGGGGCCTCGCTCGCGCCCGGCCCGACGCAGACGATGCCGCCGGGCAAAGAGGTTGCGTTCCAGATTACGGCCGGATACCCCTCCCGGTTCACCCACGACCTTACCATCACCTTCAGCGGCGGCAAAGGCCAGGATTTCGTGAACAAAGAGAACGGCATCAATCTTCGCGTGACCAAATCGACCGGGGAGGTCGTCACCAGGACGATGCAGCCGCGCATCGGCGACGCGGTCACCATCAATGAAGCAGAAGGTGAGAACCGGGTTGAGATAACTGTCTCCCTCGTCACGGGAGGTTCATACAAGGTTACAGACGAGATCGTGAAGGTCCCCTGAACCCCGGGTTCCCATTTTTTTGCGGCCGCCGCCCTCAACCGGCGGCAGTCGACTCTTTCTCCACGCTCCACCGTATGAGCAGGCCGTCGTCGAGCCGTTCGGCCTCGATGATGCGCAGCCGTGCAAAATCCACTTCCCTGAGAAAACCGGCGCCGTCGGCAGGCGTGGGAGCGTCCTTGCCGCCGATGACGATGTTGCCGACGAACGTCTGGAGTTCGTCGACGAGTCCCTGCGCAAAAAGCGCCCAGATCAGGGTCCCGCCCCCCTCGACCATCAGCCGCCGGACCCCCTGCCGGTAGAGTTCCGCGAGCAGGGCCGCGAGATCGACGGTCTCATCACCGGCGACGACGACGGTGGCGTGCTCGCCGAGGGCCGCCACCTGTTCCGGGTCCGCCCTGCGCGAGACGGCGACGATCCGTTTCCCGGTCCCCTTGTGGAGGATATCCGCATCCGGGGGGGTTTTCCCGGCACTATCCACGACGACACGGATGGGATGCTCGTCCTTCCCGGCCGCTCGCCGCCCGGCCCGGAGTTCCGGCGATTTGACGGTGAGCGAAGGGTTGTCGGCGAGCACGGTGCCGATGCCGACCATGATGGCGTCGCTCTCCGCCTTGATCCGGTCGACCCGCGAGAAATCCGCACTCCCCGAGATCCTCACCTGCCGCCGCTCTCGTGTCGAGATCTTCCCGTCGGCACTCATGGCGACGTTGACGAAGACAAACGGGCGCATATTCCAGGGTTATGCGGCGATCCTCATATAGGCTCTCCTCGGAAGCGGTACAGGACACTGCGCGGCGCCTGCCCTCTCCCTCCCGGGACCGGAGAAATATTCGGGATGAGGTTCCCGGCAGGTGAAGGCATATATTTCTTTTTGGGAAAAATTATTTAACTCCTGATGCAATATTCCGAACAGCATATATACCCTTCCCGGATAATTCTCTGTATCCCTTATGTCCGTAAACCGGCACCTATCGAGCCGTCTCCGGGAAGACCTCTTTACCGGAACGGATCTCGTCAAAATGATCGTGGTCGTGTCATTCTCAGCCGTATCGCTTATGCTGACGGCGGTCGCACCGGATCACGGCGCCTATTCCGTCTCTTCCCTGATCTACTGCATCCCGATACTCCTCGCCGCTCTCTGGTACCCCAGGCAGGGCCTCAGAGTGACCGCATTCCTCGTCGCCGGGTTCGCCCTCATCCGGACATACCTCTCAGTCCTCGGCTTTGCCGTAGACCCGGTGATGACGGGGCTGCACATGATGATCTTCTTCTGGGTCTTCGGGGCGGCGACCCTTTTTTCGCAGGCCCCTCACCTCGCCATCTCCCGGTGCCGGCAGGTCGTCGAGAATACGCGCGACGCAAAGTTTCTCTGCGATCCAGAGACCCTCCGGCTGCTCTGCGCCAGCAGGCGGTGTGCCGATATCCTCGGGTACGCGCCCCACGAACTCATCGGGACCACGGCAGAGAAGTTCTGGCCGGATGAGGCGGACAGGGCCCGGTTCGCCGCGGAGATGGAGCGGGAAGGCTACATCGGCAATACCGAGACGACGTTTCGCACCAAAAACGGCGAGGACCGCGCGGTCCTCGTATCCTGTCGGGCGCTGACCGCCGAGAACCTCTTCGAGTGCACGGTCGTGGACACCGGCAGGCTCGGGGACGGGCGCGCCGCTCTCATCCGGACAAACGGGCGGCTGACGGAACTCATCCACCAGTCAAACGATATCTTCTTCATGCAGGATGCCGCGGGCCGCATCCTCCACTTCTCCTGGCTGCGCGCCGCCGAGCACGGGATCTCCCCCGAGACACTCGTCGGGCAGGGTGTGGATGCCCTTCTCCCCGCTGATCTCGCCGCGCAGCATATGGCACGGTTCAAGGAGGTGGTCGAGGATCGGAAGAACACGCGCTACGATCTCGACCTGGAACTGGCGGGAATCCGCCATGCCTTCTCCGTCACGATGGCCCCCTATTACGGGGCGGACGGCAGCCTCATCGGTGTCGCCGGGTCGGCGCGCGACATCACCGAGATACGACGGCAGAGACTTGCCGGCAGGCAGATGGCCCTGGAGGTCGACCAGTGGAAAGGGCTCGTCGCCGTCCTCTCCCACGAGCTGCGCACGCCGTTGCAGCCGCTCATCGGGTATCTCCAGATGATCACCGAAGATCCCGGGCACTACGGTCTTACCGGGGAGACGAAGGAGTCCCTTACGACCTGCTTCGAGTGCGCCCGGCAGGAGCAGGCGGTGGTGGAGAGGATGGTCGAGTTGAGCCTGCTTGCAGCGGACCACGTCGAGCTCGTCATCCAGGACGTTCCCCTTCGCCGGCTCGCCGATTCCGTCATTTCCGGGGGCGGCTACGACCAGGAAGCGGAGTTCTGCAATGAAATACCAGAGGCTGCCCGTCTCTGGGGAGATCGCGATCGGCTCTATCAGGTGATGGAGAGTCTGGTATCAAATGCAGTTAAGTATAATGAGCCGCCAAAAAAAATATGGATCCGCCATGCGGAATCAAATAGAAATCATTATATTATGGTGTGCGATAATGGCATCGGTATCGGTGCCGATACCGTCAAGTCGATCTTTGGGCCGTTCTATACCGGGGGCACCGGACGACCGAACCGCAACGGGGGACAAATGGGCCTCGGGCTCTCGATCGCAAATAAGTATGTCCAGCTGCATGGAGGGGAGATAACGGTGACAAGCGTGGTGGGCGAGGGAAGCACCTTCACCATCAGGATACCAAAGGAGGTGTAAAACAGTGGGAAACAAGATCATGGTCGTCGATGATGACCTGCCGACACTGGAAGTAATGGAGCTGCTGCTCAAAAAGATCAACCGTGAACCGCTCCTGGTTCACAACGGGTGGGACGCCCTGAGGATGCTCAAGAAGGAGAAACCCGCGCTCATCATCCTCGACGTGATGATGTCGCCCATCGACGGGTGGCAGTTCCTGGAGGAACTGAAGCGGAACGAGGAGTACAGGGAGATCCCGGTCCTGCTCTTCACCGCAAAACATGTCTGGCCCGAGGAGTACTCCCGGTATTCGGGCGATATCGTCGGGGTCCTCGAGAAACCCATCTCGCTTGCCGAGTTGAAGGCGGCTCTTGAGAGGGCGCTCCCCCGGGACGCCGCTTCCCACACAGATAACGACGCTCACCCAAGATCGCAGGCCCGGAGCGGGTAGCCTCTTTTACCGGGCGAACGCCTGCCGCGAGCCGTTCCGGCAGAGGGGCCCCGCCGTCCGGGTACGGGAGCGGCGAAACCGCGCCCGGCCTGCTCCACCAGGGCCGCTGCACCCCCACCGAAAGGCATTTTATTGGCCGGGGGTGTATCACCGGGCAGGAACTCTGATGATCGTTACGGACCTCCCCGGCTGCCCTTCCCTCAAGGAGTACCGGCAGATCGTGGGAGCAGAACAGTTCTCGGCCATCGAAGAACTCGCCGGGCGCCTTTCGGGCATCAGGATACAGGAGATCAACTCGACCCGCTACGGGGGCGGCGTCGCGGAGATCCTGATCTCGTACGTCCCGTTCCTCAACGCGCTCGGTCTTGAGACGACCTGGAGCGTCATGGAGGCAGGACCCGCGTTCTTCGATGTCACCAAGACCCTCCACAACTTCCTCCAGGGCCGCGACGGGTTCTCGCCGTCGATGATCGAGACCTACTGGGAGGCCCAGCGGCAGAATGAAGGCCTGATCGATGATGACGCCGACGTTGTTACCGTCCACGACCCCCAGCCGCTCGGTCTCATCGAGTTCCTGACGGCCCGGGAGCTTGAGCAGAAGAGGCTGCTCTGGCGGTGCCACGTCCAGCTCGAGACGATCCCCACCGGGACCGTAGGGAGTATAGGAAACATCATGCGGCGGCTGGTCGAGAAGTACCATGCAAGCATATTCTCCAGTTTTCAGTATCTTCCCCTCTGGAGCGTGCCGAGTTTCATCATCCCGCCGTTCATCGACCCCCTCTCCGAGAAGAACCGCGACCTTCCTGCAACCGAGATCGATGCCACCCTGGAGAGATACGGGATCGACCCGGAAAAGCCGATCGTCACCCAGGTCTCCCGCTATGACGTCTTCAAGGACCCGGTCGGCGTCATCCAGGCGTTCAAAAGAGTCCGCCGGAAGACGCCCTGCCAGCTCGTCCTCGTCGGCGGACGGGCATGCGACGACCCGGAGTGTTTCCTCGTCCTGCGCGAGGTCCGGGAGACGGCCGAGGACGACCCGGACATCCACGTCCTCGACCTCCCGCCGGACAGCCACCGGGAGATCAACGCGCTCCAGCGGGCGTCGGACGTGATTGTCCAGAAGTCTATAAAAGAGGGGTTCGGGCTGACGGTGACCGAAGGGCTCTGGAAGGGGAAACCCGTCGTCGCCGGCAACGTCGGCGGCATACCGCTCCAGGTCCGCGACGGCTGGAACGGCTACCTGGTCTCGACGATCCAGGAGACCGCCGACCGGCTCCTCCACCTCCTCCGGCACCCTGAGAAGGCCGCGGAGATGGGGGAGCGGGGGCGGGAGTTCGTGCGGGAGTATTACCTCCTCCCCCGGGGCGTGCAGGACCACCTCACGGTCATCGACCAGGTGAAGAACGGCAAGATCACCGCCCGTGACAGCGTCATCTGCTACCATCCCCAGGTGGTGACGAGCAGGATGGCGGCAGGTGCGGCCCGGTTCTGATGGGTGCTCCTCTGCTCTTCCTGCCCTGTTATATACCTTGACGTGCTGAGGGTGAGCCCGGCGATAGGGAGATGAGGATAGCGGTTGCCGGCATGGGAGCCGGGGGACTTGACGATACCGTATCGCCGGTCTTTTGGGCGTCGCCCTCGTTTACCCTGGTCGATGCGGAGGACCGGGAGATCCCCGCCGTGAGGATCATCGTGAACCCAACGGACTGCGTGCCCGGGGGGGGCCGCCGCCGATCGGTTCGCACGCGACCTCGCCGGCCGGGGCGTGGATGCCGTCATCGCAGGGGAGTTCGGGCCGGAAGAGACCCGGGTATTCTCGGCGGCCGGCATCGGCATGTATCGCCTTCAGGATATGCCGGTCCGTGATGCCGCAAAGCAGTTCCTGAACCTTGCCGCCGATACCGTGCAGGTTGTCGGGCGCGGGACCGTGCCGACGGGCTACGTGACCCGGACCTCCGGCCGCCAGCGGCGGGCGGGCGGGGGGCCGCGGTAGCCCCGGTCACTCGATGGGGATCTCCTTACCCCCCGGCCCGGTCCCGCCCTTCATCTTCTGCAGGCGCACCTCGAGGACACCGTTTTTGTACCCCGTCACGGCGCCTTCGGCGATCACGCTCGCGGGCAGGCGTATCAGCCGGCTCAGGATGCCGGTTCCCCGCTCCCGGGTGAAGTGCCCTCCCGGCTCCTCCTCGATGGGCACGGCGCGCTTTGCCGTTATCCGCAGGGTCTGCGGGTTCAGGAGCCGGATGGTGATCGTCTCCTCATCGACGCCGGGCAGTTCCGCAACCACGATCACCCGGTCGCCGTGGTCGAGGATATCGACCCTGAAGTCTGCGGGGAGGCCGGGGAAATCGCGGCTGTTCCCGCGGGAGGTCGTGGGCAGCCTGCCGGCCTCCCGGCTCCGGGCGGCGTTGTCAAACCCCGGATCACGGTTCTCGGTCGTCTCATCAGGCTCCCGCCGCCCGGTGCCGGACGGCTCGTCTTCGCTTCCTGTCATGGTCCCTGTCTCCTGGCCATCGGATGGCTGGCTGGCCGGCCACCCGGCGATCTCTCTTCTCCCGGCACACTTAATCTTTTGTACCGGGGGAGCGGCCCGCCCGGCCGATTCGACGGTGGTGTATACCCTGCGTTCCGGGGACGATCCGGGGGAGACCGGGCCGGGAAACCCGGCAGGCGCCGCCGGAGGTATCGCCGGATCGGCCGGGAGAGGCGTTTTCGTCACACCCTTCCGCCGGCCGTTAGGTTTTTGTGGCATGACCGGCATGGGGGGAGGCCCCCCGGTTTCCCGGGGTGCGGGGTGATCGGAACAGTTCGAGCCTTTCGCCGCTGCATCGCCGGAGTATCCGTACTGATGGAATCGGCGGGGATCAGGGAGGAGGAAGAATGGCTCAGTTTAAACCCTTTGAGATGGAAGGCATGCCGATCGAAGAGCAGCCCATGGACTGGAAGGATATGGTCAAGGCCCCGTACGACAAGAAGGCGGTCGACGCCTACACCCGGACCCGGATCATTCTCATGAACGGCATCGAGAACAACGCCGTCCTTATGTCGCATGCTATCGAGCGGATGCACCCCGACCCTGAGGTGAAGAAATCGATGGCCCTGATGCGGCGGATCGACTCCCAGCAGCAGGTAGCGGTCAACTGGCTCAACCCGGCGGACCAGTCGGTCATCGAGACCACGCTCGGCTACGAGCAGGTGGCGGTCGACCTCACCGCGAACCTGGCGCAGAACGAGCCGGACCCCTACGTGAAGCAGACGCTTGACTTTGCCCTGCTCGAGGACTTCGACCACCTCTACCGCTACAGCTGCCTC
>Ga0208462_1000304_pt1 | contig 57683 bp, 48 predicted proteins | sample AD_SCU001_MetaG_FD_184452 | JGI IMG/M metagenome (GOLD analysis project Ga0208462, IMG submission 184452) | Active sludge microbial communities of municipal wastewater-treating anaerobic digesters from China - AD_SCU001_MetaG (SPAdes) (version 2) | ecosystem: Engineered > Bioreactor > Anaerobic...
ATTTTATCGTAGCCAAACTTGTTCAATGGATTCTCAAAGTCGGTGCCGGAGTCCTTGCTACTCTCGGAATATCTAACAACTCCATAGAAGAAATTGCCGGTGCTGTCGTTGCTTTGATACTTGGAGTAATATATTCCTTAATAACTCACAAAAAAATTGCTCTCACAGATCCTAAAGTCTTTCTTAAAATCGAATAGCTGTGAATTATTTAATGCACTAAAAGAACTTTATTAAAGATTAATGAAGTGAATTATTATCAGAACTATTTTATTTAACTGACCTCAAAAATTTGGCGTAAGAATATGACTTATCGCATATATAGTTTAATTAATAAAATACGACCTCAAAAAAATCGCGTCTGCCTGCATTCTTTTCGGCGGTTAGAAAATTTGATGAGCGGAATGATAAGCGGAAATTGCTGTTTGACGATCCCGATTTCTATAAACTATTTACAAAAAAGAGCGGGGGAGGAGTTCAATTTCCGCAATGCAGCGAATCAAATTTTAGCAGATTTTTTTGCAGTCTTGATTTTTTGTTACTTTTTTATCAAGAAAAAAGTAAAGGCACCTTTATGAAACACGGTGATAATGATATTCTTATACTCAACATCAAAAAAATTCATTTCTGGATTATTTTGATCTCGGCTTTCCTCTCCCTGGCATTCTCAATCGGTGCCGTTGTCGCACAGGGAAGAATGATAGACCAGACAATTTTCAACCACCAAAAACGACTCGAAAAACTCGAAGAAATAACAAACAAACGATTCAAGCTCTTATACGAAATCAAATTCAATCTGAAAGAAGTCATGGAAAAGAACGGCTACACTTACAGGGAAATTGACGGCAATCTCGATTCAATCCTTAATTAGTTATAAATAATAATTTCTCATAATGACATCAAATTCTTGACGAATAGAATATAAATGAGCACAACGATAAGAAAAAAATTCTGTCTTACGATTTTATTGATAATTCTGTTCGCACCTTAAAAGAATTGCGTATAAAAACTGAACGAAGCGAAACGTTGGGCCCGATAATTTACGGGACAAAAGAGAAAATCTGTCTGACCCCGCATCCCATAAATTCTAATCAAAAGCGGGGGAGTTTTTTTCTCTTAGTTGAGCAAAGTGAAGTTTTAGCAATTCTTTTTCAGTGCTGTTTCTTTTGCTTCTTTTCTTACGTTAAGAAAAGAAGTAGAACAAAATAAAGGAGCACTTATTATGGAATTAAAACAAGGTGTAAAATCAATGGGAATCAAACCCGAAATTATCCTTGCCGCAGTAATTGCGGGAGAAGTATACAAAGCTTTTGAAGTCGATTTCGTTATAACTTCTATGACTGACGGCAAGCATGCCCAGCAGCACTCGCTTCACTATTGCGGATTCGCATTCGATATAAGAATTAAAAACATACCTAATAAAAAAATGATTGACGAAATCTTCCTCGAAATCCGCCGCCGGCTGACTAAAGATTACCAGGTCATTCTCGAAACAACCCATATTCATGTAGAATATCAGCCATTATATCCGTAATAATTCCTGTGCAGTTAGGCTTTGCCCGATTACTAGAGTTGCAACTCAGGTTTGTGCATAATATATCTGCCAAAATCCTGAAGTAACTCTTCGCATAAAGTGCTTCCATTTGTCTCATAATTTTTTATGCTAAATAAGAAAATATTCTCTAAATTATTATAGGATGAAAAATATTATGCTAGCCGAGAATAAAATATCAATCGAATTATTAAAGAATCTTCCCTTATTTTCTGAATTAACCAACCAGCAATTAGACAAAGTTGCAGCTATCTCTAAATTAATTAATTGCAAAAAGAATGAAATAATTTTTCAGGAAGGGGAATTATATAAAGGATTTTATATTTTAATTACCGGCTCTGTCAAAATATTTAAATTCTCATTTGAGGGGAAAGAATCAATTCTCCATATAATAAAGCCGGGTGAATCATTTGGAGATGTACCTCTTTTTGAAGGCACCAACTTCCCGGTCTCTTCACAAGCGATAGCTCATTCATCTTTGTTATTCATTCCCGAAAAATCTTTTAAGGTAGTAATAAAGAACAATCCGGTTATCTGCTTTAATATGTTGTCAGGATTTGCCAAAAAAATGAGGCGTCTTACCCAGAAAGTTGAAGAGCTCTCTACAAAAGAAGTTTCTAACAGACTCGCCAGGTATCTTCTCGATGAAATAAAAAAATCAGGAAACGAAAACTTGCCCGAACCTTTTTTCCAAATTAGTCTGTCAAAAAAAAATATCTCATCTTATCTTGGTACTATTCCGGATACTCTATCCCGGCTCCTAAAGAAGTTTTCCGAAGAAAAAGTTATTCGTGTTGACGGAAAAAAAATATTTATTACCGATTTGAGAAAACTAAGGTCTCTTGCTAGGTGAATTAAACTCCTTTTGCACCTTTTACTAAAAATATCTAAATCCGACTTAAGTCAAAGGATATCTGCTCCGATGATTCGATATTTCACATGTAAAAAAAAGGAGATTTATCATGTTACACATTTCATCAAAAACTAAAACTTTTGTTGCCGTCGTTTTCAGCCTCTTACTCATTTCTTCAACTCAATCATCAGCCCATTGCGATGGGTTAGATGGTCCGGTTATTAAAGACGCTAAGAAAGCCCTCGAAACCGGAAATGTAAATCTTGTACTCATATGGGTACAAAAAGCCGATCAGGAGGAAATAACCTCCGCCTTTAACAAAACTCTCGCGGTACGTAAATTATCACCCGAGGCAAAAGAATTTGCCGACATGTATTTTTTCGAAACTTTAGTCCGTATTCATAGAGCTGGAGAAGGTGCGCCTTATACTGGTATTAAACCCGCTGGACGTGATCTTGGCCCTGCAATCCCGGCAGCCGATAATGCATTGTCATCTGGTTCGCCAAAAGAACTTATCAAATTCCTGGAGGACGAAGTCCACAAAGGTTTGCATCCTCTTTACATGGAAGTTCTGAAAAAAAGAAATTTTGACCCAAACAACGTTAATGCTGGAAGAGAATTTGTTAAAGCCTATGTTGAATATGTTCACTATGTAGAAAAAATCTATCAGCTAACTTCCGGTAATTCACACAACGGTAACGGAATAGATTCTCATTCTCATTAATCTCTACCCGGCACTTTTTGCCCTATGCTTTAAGATGCCGGGAGTAATAATTAAATATGTATAATAAATGAAGGAAATATAAAATGGAATTTACAATCCCCAATTCTCTTAAAATAGAACACGAAGAGTTGCATATGCATTTACTTAAAGTAACTAAAGAAAACGGCAAAGTTGGACCTGCCGCTAATAGAGTTGCAGAAATTCTTCACAGTCATTTTGTTAAAGAAGAAGAATTTGCCGCCCCGCCTCTTGGTCTTCTAATCGATCTATCTAATGGGATTATAACTCAAGACATGAAACCCGTTCTTGAAATGACGGATAAACTTAAAGCGGAGCTTCCCGTTATATTACAGGAACATCAATTGATAAAAGATGCGCTCCAGGATTTGATCTCCGCTGCTTGGAGTGACAGTAAACTCGAATATGTGGATTTTGCAAATAAACTGATTCTTCACGCTCAAACCGAGGAAGAGGTGCTTTATCCGGCTGCTATTTTGATCGGAGAATTTCTAAAATTAAAACTGTAGTATTATGACGGGGGACTAGTGTTCTCAACCGTTATATATTTTGTTAAGACCAGTAAAATATTCCTTGTCATAGGAATAATGGCTGGTCTTTACTTGTTTCTCAAGAGTATTTATAATAATGATTTGCATCTTACAGTTTTGGTTTCTGCTCAATCACATATCATTCTATTTGGTCCGGTAATTATGATTACATTAAGCCAATCATTCTGGTTTTTCCCGCGCCCAGAAATAGACCATGAAATTTATAAACCATTATTTAGCTCTTGTAAAACGTATTCAGAAACCTAAATGAGAAATATTCTAAATAATAAATTCTTTTATGCTCAAATACGACATGCTTATACTTATTAACTAATTCTTTATTAAAAAAAGGGTAAAACTATGATTGATTCCAATGTAGTGCTGACGGGACAAACTATAGCATACACGCTATATGTTCTCGTAATTATGATTTTAATGGGATGGTTTACCTTCAAGGTAACTAGAACAGGGAAAAGTTCAATTATTAAACCGGCTCTCTTTTATTCTTTTGTCGGGCTATTGTTAGTCATCGGTGTTTCCCTTCATATTATTACTTACAATACCATTCCATGGGCTTCGATGGATTTAAACAGAGATGGTATCAAACCTGATAAGGTCTTTAATATCAGAGTTGAAAATCATCAATTCTACCTTCCATCAGAAAAATTAATCATTCAAACCGGTGAAACTGTTTTGTTTAATGTCTCTTCAAATGATTTAACATACGGATTTGGCTTGTTTAGAAACGATAATTCTATGGTTTTTCAAATGCAGGTTATTCCAGGTCATCAAAACGATATCCTTTGGAAATTCGATACGCCTGCTCTCTATTCTATTCGATCTACAGAGTATTCTGGTCCAAAAGGAAATGATATGATTGTTAAAAATGCTGTCCATGTTCTGGAATAACTATCAAGAATAACTTTTTATAACTAAACGAGAGAAATCACTATGAACTTTATTAAAATCCTTATCAGTGGCGAACAGGAATTATTTAAACCCGATTCCTTAACGCCTATGCAGAAAATGACACTCCGGTTTGTGGTAATAGGATTGATTTTTTATGGTATCGCTGTTATTGAAGGTATGATTATGAGAATTCATGAGGTCACTCCTGTACCATCTGTCGATACAAACCAGTTCTTTGCTATTTTAACAGCTCATCCGCTCGTTGGAATCTTTGGGTCTACATATCCAATTGTTTTTGGTGCGTTTTTATTTCTTGTCCCTTTCTTAATGAAAAAACCTCTTTGGAGTATTAAACTCGCAAATTGGACAGCAGCTTTGATTGGAGTCGGTACTTTTATTTTTTGGTTTGCTGGTTTCATTAGCGAGTATGCACCACTCTATACCCTCTACTGGCCTTTACCGGCAGATTTTACTCAGTTTAATCCCGTCGGCGGTTCATTCTTTATCCTTGGCATTGCACTCGTTATGGTAGGTACAGCTTTTTTTGTAGTCAATATCTTTAAAACTATTGCTTATACCCCAAATGGTTGGGATCATCAGCCCGCCGGAGCTCTGTTAAGTTCCGCTCTCGGTATTAGCGGAATAAAAAATATCTTCAGAAAAAAGAAAAAAGAACATCTGGTCTCCTTGCCTGTTGCTGCTATCGCTAGAGGTACTGTCGATACTGCGCTGAATGCCGCTATAATATTATTTACTGGCGTCCTGATTCTTATTTATATGCTCTCTTATTTATTCGGGCTTGATTTGAAACACTCTTCCATCGATGCGCTCCTATACAAAAACTGGTTCTGGTGGGGTCTCGATTTAATTGCCGATGGAATGGTTCTTATTTTTGTTGCAGGTACCTGGTACCTTCTCGCTATGCTTATTACTGGTAAAAAACTTTATATGGAAAACATTGCTCGCGCTGCTTTGCTCGTTGAACTTGTTGTTTCCTGGACTGTCTGGTCGCACCATTTGTTATCAGATCAGGCACAACCTGGAATCTTGAAAGTTGTTTCTGGTGAAATGGTTACTGCTTTTGAACTTATAACCCAAGGTCTTGCATTCTTTATTACCCTTGTTACCTTGTGGAGTGCTCGTCCTCTGCAAATGACTAATCCGTTAAAATTCTTACTTGGTGGTCTGCTTGGTTTCGCTCTTGCGGTTCCTGCCGGTATTATGCAAGCAGATATAGGTCTGAACAGAATCCTCCATAATACGCAATGGATTGTTGGTCCACATGTTCACGTGGCTGTATTGGTGGGATTAACTATGACTCTTTATGCTGCTATCTATTTTCTATTTCCAATTTTAACTAATGGTGCAAAATTGTTTAGTCAAAAACTTGCTACTTTTCATTTTTGGACTCATCTGATCGGCGGCATTGGAATGGGGGCTTTTATGGGTATGGCTGGCTTAAAAGGAATGCTGCGGCGCACTCTCTATTTTGATGGTGAATTTTCTTGGTATATGATTCTGGCCGCACTGTCTGGATCTTTATTACTTTTTTCTTTCATTGCCTTCTTCTTCAATATCGTTATGAGTGTGGGATTGAAAGGTGTTATTGGAATTTTTATGCCGGCTAAATTGGATACTATTGATGTCTTACCTGTTAAGACGGATTAATTTTTTTTTATTATGATTATTTATTGCCCGGTATCTTGCCGGGCAATTTTTTATACGTCTCAAAATGCGTGATCTACAAACATTTGAATGTACATTCCTTCCTTGCCTATTGAATTATCTAATCTTAATATCAAATTGTTCATAAATATCCTTATTCCTGCACCCACATTCCATTTCATATCTTTATGAAGTGTTGAAATCTCCCATTCAGGTGCAACTCTTCCTATTTCTCCATATAAGGCAAATTGTATCCAGTGAATATTTAGATTTCTTAATAACTTCCAGGAATTGAATGGATTCAATAAAAATATCTGTCTGTATTCTGCACCATAATAAATTGCTGCGCGGTCGTTAAATCTTCCTTCGTAATATGCCCGCAAATGATATCTGCCTCCAAGATATGCTCCGGTATACGGCGGTGGGCGATGGTATCGTTTAATGTTATTTCCGTATTGATCTATCCCAACAACATCGTAACTATCCCAGGTAAGTGTGTTAACCGTCCAAAAATTAAATGCTAATACTTTAGGGAGAGAATTTTTACTTCCAAGTAATTCGTTTATTGGTAAATACCATCTAAGATCGGTTTCTATTACACTCCATGGTGCCATTGAATCAAACCAGCCGAAGTCTCTTCGAATGGCAAGTTTTTGGTAACTCCCTCTCGTTGGATTAATATAATAATCAGTATTCTCGCGGGTTATTGCAAATTCAATTCCGTTCGTTGCAAAAGATACTCGCTTCCTGTAGAATGGTTTGATATCTATAAATGTCCTTCCGCTTTCTATCGGATTACAGCTGGTGCCACCCATTTCTCCGGATTTCAGAATTCCGTTTTTAAGTTTTGGTGCAAAATAAATTTTATCTCTACCGTGACCTATCGGAAGCAGAAATCTGAATTTCAATTCATACCACTGATCTGATCCGCTTACTTCTATATAGTCTTTTTGGTCGGATTCATTACTTCCGGCTCTAAATTTTGTATCCGCTGGAACAGGGGAGTTTGGCGGATCTTTATATACATTTAATACGCCAAAATAACCCCCTAATATATCTGGCGCGATGTATATCCTGGGATAAAATGGTAAATAGAATTCTCTGAATTGTATAAATCCGTATTTTGTCCCGTTCGTGCTGATTAATCCTCCCATATAAAGAGACATATTCTTTTGAGAAAGACCCTGTATTCCTACAAAACCGCCGGCAGCCCATCCGAATATTTCACTGTATAACGCGAAGGGGAGTGATGAAATTTTTAGCGCATTTTCACCTGACTCCTCAGCTATCATATCACTTGATGTTTTATTCTCAGATTCCAACTTGGTTGCAATTTGTGCATTTACCATTGATGCAAAAAAATAGGCCGCTATTAGAATTTTAAAGTTCATTCTATTCTATTTCCGTTGGGTCTTGCTCGCATGTTTATTCTATCTGTAATTTGTCCCTTATTCATAGCATATTAATTTGCCTATCTCTTTTTCATCCATTTCAATATGAGTAATAGGACTTTCATTCATCAGCTTTCTTAAAGTGTTTTTTAACTTCATCATTTGAATGAATAAATCATGCTCGGGTATAGTATTCATTGCTTTCATCGGACTTTTGAAGAAGACCGAAAGCCATTCCTGTATCCCTTTCATATTGCTCCTGCTTGCTAAATCAGTAAACAAAATTAAATCTAGCAGTATCGGAGCCGCCAGTATCGAATCACGGCATAGAAAGTTTATTTTCAATTCCATAGGGTAGCCAAGCCATCCGAATATATCGATGTGATCCCATCCCTCTTTGTTGTCACCTTTCGGTGGATAATAATTGATTCTAACTTTATGATAAAAATCCGAATAAAGATCACTGTAAATTTCTGGCTGCAATATTGAATCAAGTACCGAAAGCTTGCTCTCCTCTTTTGTCTTGAATGATCCGGGATCATCCAGCACCTCTCCATCTCGGTTGCCTAGTATATTATTTGAAAACCATCCGTGTAATCCTAATAATCTCATTTTTAACATTGGAGCTATTACCGTTTTTATTAATGTTTGTCCGGTCTTAAAGTCCTTTCCGGCTATCGGTACATTCATTTCATTGGCATAGTCAACTATTGCGGGTATATCTACGCTTAAATTAGGCGATCCGTTTATGTATGGAACTCCCTCTGCAATTGATGCAAATGCATATAACATGCTTGGCGAAATGTCCGGATCGTTCTTAATCATCCCATTTATAAAATTATCTTTTGAAGTATGAACCACTTTCTGTTCTATAAATGTTTCTGTGCTGCCGGACCATATTACCACAACTCTCTCCAGCGAGTTATACTCTTTAAAGAATCTTATATCCTCCCTTAGCTGTATCATTAGGTCGTATTTATTTGTACCTGTTTTTATATAACTGCCTTCTAATCTTTTCACGAAATCAGGATTGAATACTCCTCGCATTGGTTTTATTTTCTTTAGCTCATCCGAAACATTGCTTAAATCTTTTTCGCTAAGCACTTTTGCGTATTGTGCTGACTCAAAGCAATTCTCATCCCGTATATCCCAGCCGCCAAATACCAGTTCGTCTATCAACGTTAGCGGTACAAAATCTTTAATCAATGGGAAATTATTCTCTGTTCTTTGGCCGATACGTATTGTTCCCATTTGAGTTAAGGAACCGATGGGTAACGCTAAACCTTTCCTTACTGCATGTATTCCTGCTAAAAATGTCGTCGATACAGCACCGTTTAACCCAACGATTAATACTCCTAGATTGCCGTTTGGTTTCTCAATTATTCGATTTTCCATTCTATTTCTCCTTACTTATTTTTTATAATAATTTATTTATCGATTCTTCTATTTGACTGAATGAATTGATGATTATATCTGCATCTTTTGTATTTATGGGGGTATCCCAACTTCTGACTTTCAACCAAATCGTGCTGCACCCGATTTGTTTTGATGGTGAAATATCATTTGTATAGGAATCGCCTACTACTATAGACCTGTCTGGACTCGAATTTATTGATTCAATTGCTAGTGAGAATATTTTTGAATCCGGCTTGCGTACCCCTGCTGTTTTTGAATCAACAATTGTTGAAAAGAATTTCTTTATTCTAATTTCGTTTAACACCGAATGAAGATTTCCGTAATAGTTGGATACAATTCCAAGTCTGTAATTTCTCTCTAATCTAGAAAGAATCACCTTGTTCTCTTTAGTATTTCTCAATACCGATCTATAACAATATTCAACTAATTCATCAATAATTGCATTGTAAGCGCTTGAAAGAATGTTGTTCCTTTCAAAATATTTCAGCTGATAAAACAACTGGGCTCTGTATGTCTCTCTTAATCCGCTTACCGGTTTTATAATGTTCTGCACATTCTTCTCAGAAAATATATACGCATTACTAAAATCTTCGCGCATAACTGGTATTTTGAAATATTTATACGCATCCCAGAATTTTTCTCCCCAGTGAATCCCTCCCGTATCTATTGTGCCTCCATAATCAAAAATTACCGCTGTTATCTTTTTGGTCATGATATCTCTATATACCCCGAATTATTTTCTATAACCGTTTTATCCTTTCTTAATTGTATAATTGCTAATCCAATTATTATCCAGAATAATTCTCTAAGCCTGTTTACTAATCCGACATATATGCCTACCCCGGGTGAATATTTGAGCAGATCCATTATGTAGAATAAACTCCCTTCTCGTACTCCTAATGTCATTGGCATGAAAAAAAGTATATTTATCATTAATGAGGAAAATGCGTTGATTAACACTGCTTCTGTTAATGTGATCTGTAATCCGATTGACCACAATATGAATACGAACTCCAATGATGCAGCTATTCGTGCGGCAACTTCAATTAGTAGCGAACTCCAAAAGTATTTTTTCTTATTATTGTAAAGATCTGCTATCTGCTCGTCTATAATTCTCGGCGTTTCTTCTTTTATCCCTAATCTGCTTACTATTTTTTGTGAGAATGGAATCTTGTTAATAAAGCGTAGAAGCCATTGTATAATCCCGTTTTTGTGCCTCGATAAAAAAAATGCTATTCCTGATATTGAGATTATTAAAATTACCATTGATATATATTTCAATTCCGAATTCATTGGAATTGTAAATGGAATAATTATTATACCTATCACCCAGAATATAAACGATGAGAGGAAATGAATCATGCTGTATAATACAATAGAAGTAACTGACGGATGTAATCCTATCCTGCTCTTTAATGCCCATATCTTGTATGGCTCGCCGCCAAGATTTATGCCCGGCGTTATATAATTGATCGCAAATCCGCTTAAGGAAATTGATAATGCCTCCCTATAAGGTATCCTTTTATTCATCGCTTTCAATATTAATATGAATGCCGTTGTATTAAGAAGATAAACTCCCAGCCAGGTCCCTATTATTACTGTTATCCACCACCCGGTCTTTTCTAAATTGATGATTACGTTGTCTATTCCGTAATTGTTTATCAATAACACTAGGATCGTGGTTCCCACTAATAAAAAAAATATTTTTATTTTCTTTTCCATTTGCATTTATTAGTTAAGTACGCGCTCTTTCTTGTCCAGACTTCCTTTTGAAAGATTCTTCTTTACAAACAAATGGATTGCTTGGCTGTTCAATTCATGTATGACTACCATGTAAATAAAAAGTAGATTCAGTAACGTTAATTCGAAAAAGAAGTAGATTATTGGTTCGGCTATGATTATGCTTGCGAACAGTACAATCATTCTGGTGTTGGTAGTAAGTATGTTGAAATACTTTACCAATGGTTTGTTTCTCAAATAGTAAAGCTGACTTACGTACTCTGGAATATTTCCTTTATAGTTATTTTCTATTGTTCGGTATAGGTTAATTAAGTTGCTTGAGAGTAATTGCTGTTGTATCGTGTAGTTTATATAAACCCTCATTAAGAATTTTTTTACAATATTGCTCTTCCATGTAAAATTTTCGTATTCTTCTTGCAATGTCTGGAGATCGTCTATTTCACTCTTGCTTCTCCCGTAAATAAAATATAGAAAATGATTGCGGTAGTAATCGGCATATGCTGATTGGAATGAATGACTGATCCCTGCAACAAGAATTAACAGAAAAAATAATGGCTGGATACCTTCGTTAATTAGTCGAAAATATACGCTTAGATAAATGCTTAAAAACCATAAATTGCCACCCATACCATCCAAAATTCTCCCGTATCTGCTTTTGGTGTTTGTCATTCGGGCAAGCTGCCCGTCTGCACTGTCCATTGCGTTTGCGATTATCAGTAATATAATCCCACCAATATTTAATAACAGGGAACTATAATAAAAAAGATGTCCTGCTATCATTCCTAAGAAAATGCTCGAAATTGTAATCTGGTTTGGAGTAATTCGAAATTGGTATGCTAGTTTTGCAATTACAAAACCAAATCGCCTGTAAAAGATTATGTCGATCAGCTCTTCGGTCTCTTTGGATTTATATGTCGTTTCTAATTTGCTTGCAACTGTCATAGATACTATCCCTGTAATTTTTTCTCTGTAATGCTTGTCTCTACTGCATAACTCTGTTCCATAGCGTGGTTAAATACTGTCTCGGCAATTACTCTGCTTGCTTCATTTCTTACTGGAGCAAAGCTTGGCCAGTCATTCATATCTATTATAATTATCGTCCCGTCACTCTTAATTATTGCATCGCCACCGTATACTATTATTCCCAATTTATCAGCCGCAGCTGTCGCGAGATCGCGAAGGCGGCCCTCGCTGAACTTATAACTATTGTTGCCATTTTGATAATACCAGTGAAAAAATGTTGTCCCTGAAACTGAATAAAATTTTATTACGTCTCCTTCAATATGTTCTTGAAGGAGTGCTTCGCGGATTCCGCGATTCGAATATTCTTTTAATAAAAAATTTAATTCTTCATCGCTGTAAGCTGGTGTAACGTCTTCCCTGTGTATTGCATGTACGTCCCCGCGTTTTACCCATATTTTTCTCTTCACGCCCAAATCTGATATACTGAATTGCTCTTTGGAACTGGTATTGACTGCTATACTACTCGGAAATGGAATATCATTTTCTACTAGTATCTTATGCATATTCGTTCTGTAACAGTTTAATGTTGATTGAGGTGGATTTATCACAATTACTTCTGACTCTTGTAATCGCATCAATTTGTCTATCGAACCTTCTCCTCTTGCCATTGAGAATATTGTAGCCCCTTTCAATTCTTCAATATTAACATCTTCTTCGGCGTAGATATTTACACTTGCGCCTAGTTTAATAAGTTCTTGTGCTGTCTTTAAGAATATTAGCGCGTCATTCGTAGTTTGATTCGGTGAATAATTACGGCTCCTCTTTATTCCTGCGATTTGTAATTCCATCTTATTTCTTTTCCCTTTGAAAATTAGAATACTGAAACATTTATGTAACGCGTTGGATTCTCTCTTATATCGGTTACCAAAAAGTTTAATTCATCAATTAATGTGTTAAGTTTTATATAAAGATTTTTATCATTTAACGAACCCCCAATTAGTGTGCTGTCCTTCTCGGTTATTCTAATTATATTATTTAATCCGCTCGTTATATTGTTAACTTCATTGTATAACAAATCATCTCTTAAAAGTTTACCTATTGTGCCTTTGCCTGATGCTAGTGAATCTGTTATCGTCTTTATATTCAATGTTATTGAAGCAAGGTCATGGTATAATCCCGGCTCGTTTATCAATTTGCCTATTAAACCTTTTGATGAATTAATTGATGAAACAATACTTGTAATCTCCTCAATTATCTTGTCCAACTTATCCACTGCAGAATCTTCAACTAATAACTTGCCGATAGTACCGTTTCCCGCTGAAACTTTTCCGGTTATCGTTTTTACATCCGTAACTATCCCGTCTAGCTTACTTAATATTGGTCCAATTGCTGTCCCGGCTGTTTCAAGTGAAAATGACTCCTTTACTTTAAGAAAATCCCCCTCTCTTAATGGCTCTTCATTATATTTTCCTAGCGAAATGTTGACCATCTTGTCTCCAAGCAGTCCTAATGTTTCAATCGATGCTGTCGACCCTGCTGTAATCTTGCCGGCGTATTCCTGAAGGATTGATAACTCAAGTATAATTTTATTGTTGTTATCTTCAGGTACTATTTCTATATCCGTTATGTTTCCTATTTTTAATCCGCCTAGTAATACAGCCCCTCCTTTTTTCAACCCTTCCGTCTCTTTTACGGCAAGGTTAAGATTGTAAGTCTTTGAAAAAAAATTTTCACCGGTTCCGACAATTATTGTGAATAATATTAAAATTACCAGTCCGGAGAATATTGTATAACCAACTTTCATATTATTCTTCCTAGAATTTATATTATGCATTTATCAGCTCGTACTTTTTATATCCTGGTTCTATAATTTGGTTGTGTCTATTTAGTTGATAGAAAAATCTATTAACCAGCGGGTCCTCCGATGTAACTATTTTATCTATTGTTCCTGTTTCAACTATCCTCCCGTTGTTTATAAAAAGTATCTGTTCTCCTAACTCCATTACATCGTTCAGTATATGCGAAACTACAACAGAAGTCGTCCCCTTATTTTTAAGCTTTTCAATTAATTCTATAATCGCCTCAGAGTTTAGGGGATCAAGGCCTGTAGTCGGCTCATCAAAAAGTATTAGCTTTGGTTTGAATGCGAGTGCACGGGCTATTGCTATCCGTTTTTTCATACCACCGCTTAATTCTTCCGGATACAAATATCCTGTCCCTTCCATATTTACAAAACTCAGCAGTCGCTCCGATATCCCTAGTAATTCACGATCTGTTAAACTTTTTCGCTCTGGTAAAAAGTATAGAATGTTCTCATTTACTGTTAATGAATCGAATAATGCATTACTTTGGAATACAATCCCGATCTTCTTCCGCATCGCGTTATATCCTTTTTCTGTCATCCTAAAAACATTTTCTCCGTTAAATATTATCTCCCCGGAATCTGGTCTCCACAATCCGGCAATTATTCTTAAAATAGAACTTTTCCCAGCTCCGCTCGGTCCTACTATTACTGTCGTTTTATTCTTTTCTATCCTGAAAGAGAAATCTTTTAGAATTACTTTATCCCTAATTGAAAGTGAGATGTTTTTTAGTTCAACCATTGCTATAATACTTCCCATACAATTTTTGTAAATATGAAATCAATGACTAGTATTACTATTGAAGAATAGACCACAGCATTTATTGTGTTTTTCCCGAGTCCAGACGTTCCCCCTGTGGTCCTGAGGCCGAAGTAACAGCTTATTGTCGATATGAAAAAAGCAAAGAAAAAAGGTTTTGCAAAGCCAACAAACAAATCTCTCACCTTTAATGCATTGATTGCTGTGTCCCAGAATAAGGCTGTTTCTATCTGAAAGGTCTGATTTGCTATTAACATCCCTCCCAATATGCCAGTAATGTCCGCTATTAGTGTCAGCGGTAAAAACATTATTATTGCTGCAGCTGTCCTTGGTAATATTAATTTATGAACCGGATTGAATCCAAAAGCAGTTAATGCGTCAATCTGATCACTCAGCTTCATCGCTCCTATCTCGGATGAATTTTTTGCCCCAGTTCTTGCCGCTAGTAATAACCCGGTTACTACCGGTCCCAATTCTCTCACCATTCCGAGTGATACAGTCCTGCTGATTAGCGATGTGGCACCAAAAATTTTTAATTGATGTCCTGTCTCTATCGCTAATATCACTCCTGTAAATAATCCTCCTAATAAAACTAATGGTATTGCCTTCGTCCCTAATAAATACATCTCGGTCATTGTTTCATCCCAGTTTTCTCTTATTGTCCTAATTCCCGAAATGAGATCACTTACTATTATCCAATATTCTCCAAAACTTAATATCATATTCCTGAATGCAGTCATAATCTTTAAGTATCCTGTCCCTGTTCCATTCCCAGGTACTCTTCTGCTTTTGTTATATCGCTTCTATGATCAACATCAATAATCCTTGAGAATGGGAATATCTGGAAATAGAATTCCTTCTTGACCAGAAAGCGCAAAAAATTTCGTAACCTTTTTATGTTTGATCTCATAGCGTCTTCAATTTCTTTATTTATTTTTTTTCTGAAGAGATACATTCCGCCTGTTACATAAGAAAAATTATTAGCGGCATCATCAAATCCTGTTACTCTTCCTTCTTCATCAATATTTATGTATAGAGGGCTTTCGTCGTCTTTAAAATCTGTCGCCGCAACTATCACATCTGCCCCTGATTCATTCAATCCGAATTCTATAAAATGTTTGAATTCATCCGCCTTGAAAATTGAATCTGCTGTCGCTATCAGAAAAGGAGGGGAGAGGTATTGTGATATTTCTTTCAAACTGTGAAATGAACTTTCTGTGGTCTTTACTAATATATTTATGTCGTTCGCCTTATCATAATTTCTAATGTATGATTCAAGATCTTTCGATTGTTCATTGATTATACAGTTTATTTTGTTAGCTCCACTATTTCTTGCCGCATCTATTATTATTTTAATTAATGGTTTACCTAGTATCGGCACCATAGGCTTTGAAGTTTTAATCCCTTCTGACTTTAATCTTGCTCCTTCACCTGCCGCAATTATTCCAACTTCGTATTTTGCTTTTTTACTCTTCTGTATCATTTCTTTTAATTGTTTGTTCTTCGAATATTTTTTCATTATTAAACTAAAAAGCCTCTTGAATAGTAAAATAAACATATGTCCCCTCACGAGATTGAGCGATATCTAACCTTACATTTAAATGCTGGTCTTTATCTAGCATATATCTTAGCCCGGCTCCTCCTGCAATCTTTAAATCACTTATGCTGAATTCGGAATATTTTGGAAATACTTGTCCGACACCCGCAAATAGAGATAATCCTATTCTCCAGAATAATGCTCTTCTGTATTCTGCCTGAAATGCCCATAAATTTTTATCAAGGTATTTACCCATTGGATAACCGCGCATCATTTGATGGCTCCCTAACTTCGGTAACATTTGTATTGGCACTTCGCCTGCTGTGCTGTTTAATAACGTATTTAAAGCTATTACTTCTCCTTTTGCTACTTCCATATAGTATCGGATGTCAACATCAAATCGTAAAAAATTTACATCACTCCCGATTAATTTGTTGAAATAGAGTCCTTTCATGTCGGCAAATATCCCTTTCGTTGGGAAAAATAAACTATCGCGCTTATCAAGTATTATTTCTATTCCTAATCCTGATGTGGTTATTCCTAATGAACCTGTCAGATTTCCTGCGGCTATTACTCCTCTCGGATCATATTCTGAAAGTGTGAATTTTTCAAACCAGTAGTATGGACCAACATATATGTCTTCCTTAATAGAGCCAAGAAAATCTAGCTTTAGTCTGGTCTGATTATATGTTACTTTCTCGCTCACTTTTGTACTTGGATCAGGACCAATCCCCCAGAATATATCGGGTGTATGATAGTATGATGCCTCAAAATCAAATCGATATTTATTACCATCGTAAAATCGGTTTACTCTTAAACTCCCTTGAATTTGTCCTTTAGTTGAATATGTCCCGTATCCTCCAATTATGTCCGGGAATCGATCGGGATTTGCTGAATCAGGTGTATTGTAATATATAAATGCTGCTCCGAATGCATACCCCGTTGATGGTAAATAAAATAAAACCGGAACAGGGTAAAATCCTTCTTTACTTACCTTTATACTCTCTTCTATTGATTGACTGTGTGATTCTTCTGTAATTATTATCAATCCTGCAATCAATATTAAATATCTAATTTTATTGTTTATCATCTCACCGCTTTGCTGAATCATCATTTCTCCGAACCAAAGATCTCTTCTTTGCGGAGACTTCTCAATTCGGGTTTATTTATTCTTTTGAATTTTTCCTTTTGGTCTCTGCTCAATTGACCCTCAGCTACCCTTATTAAATCCTTTATTCTAGATCTTCTTTCATCTCTCCCGTTTTTTACCTTTATCTTTTCAAAAAAGCCTGGTTCATCATCATTCTTTACTCTTTCCTTTAGTTCACTAATTATTTTATTGTCTTCCGCCAATATCAGTTCAATTTCTTTTACAATTTTTATTATTGAGTTGTATTGACTTTCATTTAACAATAAATAGTCTTTTACTTTTTCAACATCCGTTAATGATATTTTTTCTTGCGCAGGTAAATGAGCACCGGTTGTTAAAAAAAATGAGAATAAAAATATTATTGCAATCATATCTTTTCCTTTTGTTCGTGATTATTTCTATAGTTCACTAGCAGGGTAATAGTTATGATTAACCATATGGACGATCGAATTATCATCGCAGTAAGACTATGCATTGATATATATGAATCAAATAAGTATAGGAAACTTATTGATGCCAGCGTACTGATATGGGAAAGTGTGATGACCACTGAATATCTGATTGCATTTTTGTTTCGCCGGAATATCTGAATCCCTCCTAGGACCCCGACTACACTCATTAATATATTGTAAACCAATAAAGGCGTAAAAACAATGTAGTCTGGAATTGATATCTTCAATGCAACTTGCATGCCTTCTATAAATGATAGTACGCTGAATATTATTGCAATTGTTGCGGCAATTCTGTCGGCTGCTGTTCTCATTTGATTATTCCTTCCTCCCATTTTGTACTCATATTGATTGCTTTATATAAAACCTGATTGCTGAATTCGAATCCCTGGTATCCGGGAAATTGTCGTATTCTCCATACCTTTCGTAAAGCAAAAAATCTAATCCTAACGATGTCTTTGAAAATATTCTGTAGCTTGTTCCTGCATTTAGTAAACCAACGAATTCTTCGCTGTCCGCTCCGCTCAATGTGTGTATCCAGTACCTTTTATAGTTTGCATATATGTCAGCATTATCTTTAAACGATATCTTGATCCCTATTTTCCCGCTTGCACCGGGCCCTAAATTGTAATCTTTCCCATATTCTTTGGCATATTGTGAATTTGTTCCGCCCATTAATATTGCCGATATCCCTAAATAATTTTGCATCATAATCCCACCCGTTAGAGGTACTGTATTTATTATTTGTCCTGTTACACTTGTTGCTGACAATTTATAAACTGTATTTATATGAATATCTACTTCTTTATATATACCGATTATGTTTCTGGTGCCATCGAATAAATCGAGTTTATTATCTGTCAGAACTCCGCTTGCAAATATTCCAACTATATTATCTCCCTTTATAAAATTTACCTCCGAGTGTACCTTGAAATAGTCAAAGGGTTTTTTATGATTCCGAATATCTAATTGATTCCCATATTCTAAATCGCCTCTAATAGTCATGTATGTTTTACTGTTATTTATATTTTTACTTAAAAATACATTATGTATCCCGCTTGATATTGTTAAATTATATTGTGATTTCTCGCTTCCTAACCCATCCTTCCACATATCACCTCGCAGTAATCTGTGTATTCCATTCATCGGATTGATCAATGTTGCAGAAAATTCCCTAATAAATCGCTCGAATCCAGTTGTGCTCTCATCTACTATTAATTCTGAAACTCTGAAAGATATTTCTCCAAGTAAAATTCCTGTTACAGGCGTATTTACAATGTCATTATATGATGGGGGCTCAATCTCCATAAAATATTCCCACATCAGGCTGCCCCCAAATGCATATGGTGCAGATTCCCAGAATTCTAATCCGTTCGCCCTTGCAATACTGTAATAGTTCGCTCCATGATATGGATGCCAGAATTGATTCATTAAGTAGCCGTCTGCATCCCATTCAAATCCATTTTTAAAATTATTTTTTATTGATTCCCAGCTGATTGCTGACCAGCCTTCTGTCGTAATATATCGGTTGAATGCCCATATCCCCAGATTTAGTCCCACAACCTCTGCTCCTGGTAGCCAGTAATTCTTTTCATTTTGTTTTATCCCTTGCAATGTGTCTTCTATCTCTTCCAGAGTATATTTCGATAATCCAGCCGGCAGTGTTTCTATACTCCAGGTCTGTGCCTCAATTCTTATTAATCCTGCTAATTGCATTACTATTAATATTGCAACTATCAGCGCTTTTTCTTTCTTTATCATAAAATGTCCTTCGTATTATCTTTCATTTACTAAACTTTTTCTAATTCTATGTTTATGAATCTTTTTCACATCTACTTTATATTTTTTCTGCTATAAAACCTGTATGCAGAAATGCAGAGTAGAATCTCACAATGTTGTGATATCCCGTCTCTGCTAATAGTTTTTTAAACTTATTCTCTGTTATTAAACTTCTTTTTGCCAATGCTTTTTCAATTATCATTCCTGCTGCATTTACGGAAACTCCGTTCATTAATAGAAAATTATTCCAGCCATTTCGTAATAGGTTAAACTGCTGACTTTGTGATTGCTCAAATTGATCTATTATTACAATCCTTCCGCCTGGTTTTAATCGCTCGTTTATTCTTTTCAAAAGCTCCATTTTCTCGCCTTCACCCTCTACAAACCTTAATACAAAAATCACAGTCGCTATATTGTATCTTTCGTCAGGAGGCAAATCCTCAACTGTGCCCTTATATAAGTTTATTTTATTTACTAATCCTTTTTCTTCAATCTTTTTTCGGGATATTTTTATCATTTCTTCTGAAGGATCAATGCCTGTCATTTCTATAAAAGGCATATAATTCCCAAAAGTTATTATCTCCTTGCCAGTGCCGCTTCCAACTACTAAAACTTTTGCATTAATACTTCTCTCATCCATTAATAACCCTAATGTCATCTGGTATAATTGATTATAGCCGAATACAGCTTTTTCTGCATAACCCTCATATTTTGCTGCTTGATTTTTATCGAATTTTATCTCCTTCATCATCCTTTTTCTTCCTTTCTACTCAATTCTTTTACTGAATCTTAATGAGCTGAATATTAATAATACTATACCCATGCCAAATAGAATTACCGTCTCTAACCACAATGACGAAAAACCAATTCCCTTCAAAACTATTCCGCGCAGAATAGTTATGAAATACCTTAGCGGGATTAAGTAGGTAATATATTGAACAACAGAGGGCATGTTTTCAATAGGGAAGGCAAATCCCGAAAGGTAAATCATTGGCATCATGAGGGCGAATACCGATGCCATCATTGCTTGCTGTTGTGTCTTCGATACTGTCGAAATAAATAATCCGATCCCTAGATTAGACAAAACAAACAGTAGTGCCGTAAATAATAAATAAATCTTACTTCCTCGCACTACTATCCCAAACCATTGTGTCATTATTACCATTACAATTATGAGCACAACAAAACCAATCAATGTGAAGGGAATCAGTTTTCCAAGTAGGAGTTGTGAGGGTTTGAGGGGTGTTACTATTAATTGTTCCAATGTACCAATTTCTCTTTCGCGAACTATCGCCATCGACATTAATGATATTGTTGATATCATCAATATCAATCCAAGTATCCCGGGTACCATATAATTTCGTGTCTTCATTTCAGGATTGTACCATACGCGTACTTCGGGAGAAATCGAACCGTTTAATGAAACCTTCATACCGTATTTATCTTTTGCTTCAGAAGCGATGTGTTGCGAGTATTTTGTTGCAATTCCTTGAATGTATCCTAACGCTATCGATGCCTTGTTCCCGTCCGATCCCTCGAAGATTGTCTGAAGTGGAGCTGTCTCTCGTCTGCTTATTTTCTTCTCAAAGTCCTTTGGAATTACAATCACTACTAATGTCTTACCATTTTCTAGCAGCTCAGTAACTTCGTCATAACTTTCAACATAATGATCAATCATAAAATAACCGGACTGTTCAAATCGCTGGATAAAATCACGGCTTGTGGCGGTCCTGTCTAGATCATATATAGTAGTGTGTACAACGTTAACATCCATGTTGGCTGCATATCCTAAAAAGATCAGCTGAAGTATCGGAGCCATAAATATTACTACTAGCATTTTCTTATCCCGCTTTACCTGAAGCAGTTCTTTTATTATAAATTGAATAATCGTCTTCATGTTGCTCACTTATTTTTTGATTTTTTATCTGCTAGTGTCGCTAAAACAATAAATACTGTCCCGAAAATTCCGAGATAAATCAATTGATCCCAGAATGCACTTATACCTGCCCCGCGGAGGAGAATTGCTCGTAAAATCACTATATAAAATTTTGCCGGTGTTATATTTGTCAGTAATTGAATTGCTGCGGGCATACTCTCAATCGGGAATATAAAGCCGGATAATATTAACGATGGTAATAGTGATGTAACGTTTGCTGCTTGAAATGCGACTTGCTGTGAATCTGCAATCGTCGAAATGAATATTCCTAAACTTAGTGCTGCAAATAAAAATGTAAACGTTCCTAATAGTAATAATAATATGCTCCCCTTTATAGCAATTCCAAAAAGAATATAGCCTGCTGATAAAACTATTGATGCATTTATTAATGATATTGCTACATATGGTATTGTTTTTCCAACTATGAACTCAAGCGATGATAGGGGAGAGACATTTATCTGCTCAATTGTCCCTCTCTCTTTTTCCCGTACTATTGAAAGTGAAATCGATATTACCGCGGTTATTATCAAAATCATTCCCATTAATCCCGGTATTAGGAATCGGGTCGATTGTAAATCTGGATTGAACCAAAACCTTGGCTGCAGATCTATCGGTACATACATCCTTTTACCTGTTACTGCCAAATACTCCTTTGTCAATTCAAGTGAATAACTATAAGTCGCGGCGTTTACATAATTTTGAATTACATTCGCCGAATTACCGTCTACACCGTCTACTAAAAATTGAATTTTGGCTTCTCTCTTGGTAAGGATTTTCTCTGATAAATCTGCCGGAATTACTACTACGGCTTGTACAATCTTCTTATTTAGTAGCTCTTTTATTTTATCATCACTCTCTATATTAACAATCAAATCAAAGTATTCTGAACTGATTAATCCGCTGATGAAATCCCTTGAATAATCTGATCTGTCCTGGTCATAAACCGCTATTTGAATATGCTTAACATCAAAATTTATTGCATATCCGAATATTGCTAGCAGAACAACAGGGAAGAAGAATACAATAAAGAGCATTCTTGTATCCCGCCGCAATTGCCGCGATTCTTTTTTTGCTATGGCATAAATTCTATTGAACATATCTTTTGCTGTCCTTTTCTATGAGATGAATAAATACATCTTCAAGTGTCGGAATTATCTTCTCAACTCTTTTTGTTTTTATTCCGTATCCATTCCATAACAAGTCTATAACCTGATTTTCTGTAAAATCCCTTTCTTTAAGTATAACATGTATGTAATTCCCGAATATCGAAGTTTCACCAACCCAATCTTGTTTCTCAAGGATTTCTAAGCTGTCTACTACACGCTCGCTTTCTATTTCCAGAATTGGATTTTTGATGTAATTCGTTTTCAATTCTTTGGCATTTCCTTGTGCAATTAATTTCCCTGCATTTATTAAAATTATATCGTTGCAGAATTCAGCTTCGTCTAAATAATGCGTTGTTACTAATATTGTTGTTCCGGCTCCGGATAAATCGTTTATCAAATCCCAGAAACTCCTCCTTGATATTGGATCAACTCCGCTTGTCGGCTCATCCAGAAATACTATCTTTGGCTCGTGTATTACTGCTGTGCCTAATGCTAGTCGCTGCTTTATACCGCCGGGTAAAGAACCAGTTATTACATTTTCCATATTCTCTAGGTTGGCTACTTTCAAAACCCAACTTTTCCTTTCTTCGTATTTTTTTCCGCTTAATCCGTACACTCCTGCAAAGAATCGTATATTCTCTGCTACCGTCAAATCATTGTATAGAGAAAACTTTTGAGACATATATCCTATATTCTTTTTTACCATGTCAGGCTCATTTTTTATACTGTAGCCGCCTACTAATGCATCACCGCTCGTCGGTTCCAAAATCCCTATTAACATCCGAATCGTTGTCGATTTTCCCGCACCGTTGGCCCCTAGAAAACCGAATATTTCTCCTTGTCTTACACTAAAGGATACATTGTCAACGGCGGTGAACTTTCCGAATCTCTTCGTAAGGTTGTTAACTTCTATTGCTTCCATCAGAATATCCTTCTTCCTAATGATTTATCCAGCTTTACTTTAGATACTTGTAATTCTACTTCGGCTGTTTTCAAATTTGTCTCGGCCTGAAGCTTTAATGTCTCGGCATCAATTAAATCTGTGGTTGATGCTATTTGAACTCTGAATTTTTCTGAAGTAATTCTATAGTTTTCATCAGCCTGCTTTAATGCATCTATATTTACAATTACCTTCTCATGGTTTTTTTTCATTTCTAAATAGTTTGAATAGACTTCTTGCTGTATATTTTCAATCAGCTGTTCTTTATTTACTTCTAATTGTACTTTTGTTTCTTCTGCCTGCTTTGATTGCGATGATGTCAATCCCCAATTCCATATATCCCAGCTTAATGTTAATCCCAGCTCCCAATTTGTATTGAATTCTGCCGCTGGTGGTTGAAATCTTGGGTTTGGATTACTGTAGTTTAGATTACCGTTTAAATAAATTGATGGAAACCAGTTTGATTTGGCAGCATTAATTAAATCCTTACTTGCATCCAGTTTATATGATAATGTTTTCAGTTCATCTCTCTCACTTAATGCTTCGGCAAAAATCTTTTCTATTGATTCATTTATCGTTATTTCATTTATCTCGTCGCCTTTAACGCTGGTATCTGATGTTAATTCAATTCCTATCGATTTGTTGAACATCATCTTAGCAAGATTTCGATTTTTTTCTGCTTCGATTAGCATCAGTTTCGTATTTGAATATTGCACTTCTAGCTTCAGTAAATCGTTCTTTGAAATAAGTCCGTTATCAAAAAAGTGTTTTGCGTTTCTAAGATGCTCTTCCATTTGAATTAATGATTGCGATATTAATTTTTTTATTTCTTCAGCTTTATAATAATTCCAGTAAGCATTATAAATGTTAAAGGCTACTTCATTTTCTTCTTTTGAGATTTCTGACAAGCTTGCTTTTATATTATTATGAGCTGAACTCTTCAGCGAACTTAGTTTCATCCCGGTAAATATCGGCTGACTGAATCCTAACCTAAATGAATAATTATCATATATTGGTTCCGATATTGTAAATTTACTCGGTGCATTTGGCAGCTGAACTTCAAATGCTGGAATATTATCACTTAAACGTGTGTAATTTCCCGAAAGCTTAAATTGTGGCAGAAATAGACTGTTGATCTCTGCTAACTTTGCGTCCGCTGTGTTTAGCTTGGAGTGCGATAACTTTAATTCCTTACTATTCTGTATTCCAAGCTCAATACTTTCTTTTAGAGATAGCACTTTACCTTGTGCATAAAGCATCGAGCTCATTAATATTATTAATAATATTTTATTCATCTTTATTGTCCCTTTTTTATTAAAACGTTATTTATTCATAAAATGGATAAATACATTCTCTAGAGATGGAGTTATTACCCTTCGGTCAATTTCTTTAATAGAATTATCCTTGAATATTTCCGCGATAATTGAATAGTCTTCATCTATATTATGTACTGCTACATTCAATCTGTCGCCATACATCTGTACTTCAAACTCCGTATTCAATTTTATTACCTTGTATGCTGTTCGTATCGGTGTGCATACTATTTCAATTACTTGCATATGCATGGAATCTTTAACATTCTTTGGCGTATCGCAGCTTATTATCTTGCCTTTATCCATAAGCGCCACTCTGTTGCACCTTTCTGCCTCGTCTAAGTAGGGGGTTGACATAAATATCGTAATCCCTTCTTTTAAGAGATTCGATAATATTTTCCAGAAATCCCTTCTCGATACCGGGTCAACCCCTGTTGTCGGTTCGTCAAGAAATATAATTTTTGGTTTGTGTATTAATGTGCATGCCAATGCCAGTTTCTGTTTCATTCCTCCGGATAATTTATCGGCAAGCCTGTCGCGGAAGGGTGTCAGCCTTGTAAATTCAAGTAATTCATCCCGCCTTTTCTGATAATCCTTTACTCCGTGTATTTCCGCAAAGAATTCAATATTTTCATCTATTGTCAGGTCTCCGTATAAAGAAAATTTTTGAGAGAGATAACCTATTTCATCTTTTATTAAATTTTTTTGAGTCAATAAATCATAGCCTAATACTTCTGCAGTTCCACTGTCCGGATTTAATAACCCAACTAGCATTCTTATTGTCGTTGTCTTCCCGGCGCCATCAGGTCCTACCAAACCGAACATTTCACCTTCACCTACCGTGTAGCTGACTCCATTTACCGCTTTTATCTCAGTGTAGCTTTTATGAAGATCAGTTATATTAATTACCGTTTTCATCTTATTTATCACCTTTATAAACCAACTCTTGCATCTGCTGGCATGCCTGGCTTTAAATCAAAATTATTATTTGGAATTTCTATCTTTACTGCGAATACTAATTTTGTTCTTTCATCTTTTGTCTGGATGTTCTTTGGCGTGAATTCAGCTTCTGGAGAAATGAATTTTACTCTCCCGGAATATTTATTCTCAGGGTAAGTGTCAATTGTTATTTCTGCGGGTTGTCCTAATTTAATTTTTCCAAGTTCTTCTTCAGAAACGTAAATAACTAAGTTAACTGTAGTTAAATCTGATATTTTAACTAGGGAGGACATCGGTGAAACTGTTTCACCAATTTCTACAAATTGCTTAACAACAATTCCGTTAATGGGTGATATCACATAACTATCCCTGATGCTCTTTTTTAATTGCTCTGCTACTGCTTTGGATTTTTTTAAATTTGCTCTTGCCTGCTCTATTTCTTCTGGCCTGAATATTTTTTTTACTTTTTCATGGTTTTCTGTTGCGGATGCAAGTTGTGCCGCTGAAATTTGATATCGGGCTGTCATTTCTTCAAATTGCTTTTGTGTAATTGATTTACTTTCCCAAAGCTTCTTATATCTTTCAAAGTCAGCTTTCGAAAGCTGGTAGTTTGTTTCTGCTTGCTTCTTGGCCTCCTCGGCTTGTCTTACATCTTCCTGCCGCGCACCTTTGAGCATTAAACTTAATTGCGCATTTGAAATATCCTCGGCTGCCTCTGCTTGCTCTAGTTGATAGAGAAGTGATTCGTTATCTATTACAAGAATTGTATCACCCTTCTTAACTACACTTCCTTCGTCAATAAAAATTGACTCTATCTCACCCATGTTTTTAGAACTTATGGTTACATTGGTAGACTCAATGGTCCCGGTAGCTTCTATCGTATTATTACCACCGTTGCTGCTGCAGGCAGACAATGTTGCTAAGAGAACAAGCGCCAAAATGATTTTAATTGCTTTCATATTTCATCCTTTTATTAATTGCTAATAATTTTTTCCCTTTTTTTGTCAATATCCCGTTTAACAGTATCTCGAATATTGAGTTGAATACTTCCTTATACTTTTGCCCGACCTCAAAACTGCTATTTCTTTCAATAGCCAGATTCAGAGACGTGCTGAATAATTCAATAATCAGTTCATTCGGATATTCCTCTAATAATCCGTTCTTTCTTGAGTGATCTATAAGTAAATCGATAAGAGGGTAAACCCTGTTCTTTCTGAATAAAACTATCTCCTTCCATAATCCGTAATACTCTCTCTTTATATTTTGTAAAGAGCCTATGTTAAAAAGGATTAAGTTCTTCTCTATTATTTTAGATAACTTGTTTACCTTTTCGGCCATTGGACCTTTTTCTTGTATCAGAATTATTAAACTATTATATGCGGCCTCAAGCTCATAGTTGAATAGATCTTCATACATTGACTCTTTGCTATCATAATGCCTGTATATCGTTTTTTTACTAAGACCAAGTCCCTTTGCTATATCGCTTACTGAAATCCGGCTGTATCCGCTCTCCCTTATGCTTTCTCTTAAGTATTCTCTTATCATGACTCTGTATTTATTATTCCTGTCTTTCATATGTATGTTAGTTAACACTCACTAACTTAATAGATAAAAAAAATTATTTTTTACTTAAAATCAGCCTTTCAATCGTCTCAATTGTCTTTATACCTCTTTGCAGTAGGGAAAAGGAGAAACCGCTCAGTCGCCATTCAAGTACAACTAATCTTATGTAACCCAAAATTACTGTAAGTATTTCGTTCGTGTCTATTTCTATTATCTCGTTCCTCAGCTTGGCTTCTTCAATTATCCCTTTTATTATCTTTTTTCTCTTTTCTATGATAAATGCCATTTTCTCTTTTAATATTTTACTATTATTAAATATATCTTCAGCAAATATTACCGATGTCATTTCAGGCTTTTTTTCCAGAAAATCAAAATGATACTGTATAAAACTCTGAATCTTCTCAACAGGCTTTTCATATTGTCTAATCTTTTCAAATAAAAATGTATCAAATTCCTGAAACCTGTTTAAGATCCCCAGTACTATATCCTCTTTGTTCAAAAAATGCCTGTAAATTGCTGCTTCTGTTATTCCAACTCTTGCTGATAACTCCCTTATCGAAAATGATAAGAAGCCTAATTCGTGTATTATCTTGATCGCTTCGTCAATTATTAGTCTTTGTCTCTCTTCTGTACTGATCCGCGCCAATTATTACTCCGTTAAATATGTTAGTTAACACTCACTAACAAATATAACGTTTGAGCTTCCACTTGTCAAGAAAAATCTTTAAAAATTATTTTTCCATCTTTTCTTACTAAAAACAAGCTTTTATAAACAAATAATCCGTTTATCAGTTGTGATTAGTCGTTTTTAATGTAACTAGTACACTTTCCATCAGCCCAATTCTAATCTTTCGACGAGATAACAAACAAACGATTTAAGCTCTTATACGAAATCAAATTCAATCTGAAAGAAGTAATGGAAAAGAACGGCTACACTTACAGGGAAATAGACGGCAATCTCGATTCAATACTTAATTGATCCGTGATAATCCGTTCAATCCGTGTCATCCGTGTTCTATTAGCTTATTAATTTTTTAGGAGAGATATTTAATGGAACTTAAACAAGGTGTAAAATCAACGGGAATCAAACCCGAAATTATCCTTGCCGCAGTAATTGCGGGAGAAGTGTACAAAGCTTTTGAAGTCGATTTCGTTATAACTTCTATGACTGACGGCAAGCATACTCAGCAGCACTCGCTTCACTATTGCGGATTCGCTTTCGATATCAGAATAAAAAACATACCTAATAAAAAAATGATTGATGAGATCTTTCTCGAAATCCGCCGTAGATTAACCAAGGATTACCAGGTCATTCTCGAAACAACCCATATTCATGTAGAGTATCAGCCTATTCATCAATCTTAGTCTAATAGTTTACTAAATGGATATTTAGTGTAGAATAAAATCAAAAACTTATAATTATATCTTGACTATTTAAAACTAAACAGTTACATTAAACTACAGTCTGTAATGCAATGTCCGTGGCGGGGACTTACCCCCTCGGCTGCGGACTACCTTGTAAATTATTTTTTTTATAAATCTTTTTTACGAATGTACCTCCTCTCAAATAATGCTTTATATAACTTCCTAATTCATATTCCTTTTTAATGAGGTTTATATGGCCAAGGTAAGTCCCGAAAAAGATGTTAAGAAAAAGAAAATAGTAAAAAACAAACGTTACTTATGTAATTTTGGATGTCCTAAGTCATCTTGTCGTGGAAAATGTACTGATTCTGATGGTCATTCCGGAGGTCATATTTGTAATACTTGTGGGCATGCTTGGTGCTAAATTTGTTCTTAAACCAAACTCTCTTATCCTCATTCAAGCATCACAAATAGAAATAAAAAGTTTTATTTCTATTTCTAATATGAAAATATTACAAAATATTTTGTAAGTATTTCAGAGCTATTTATGAAGCTAAAGTATCTTGCTCTCATTATTTCTCTTTCATCCTCAATATTATATTCACAATGGCCTCCTGCAAACATTAATAGTTCAGCTTATACGACTGGCTATTATGCCACTGATTCTGATCTTTTGGTCGGACAATGTACTTGGTTCGTCTACGGAAGAATTCAAGAGACGGGATTAATACCAAAAACTGTTCTGGAAAGTAATAGTATATTTTGGGGTAATGCAGAAACTTGGGATAATATTGCAAAGAATGTCGGTATTGCAACAGGCTTTAATCAAGTACCTGGTTCTATCGCTGTTTATGAAAAAAGACATGTAGCATTTGTTGATGCTATCGATCGGTTTACTGAGTCTAATGCTATTCCAAGAAAAGGCGAGAGTGTTGTTATCGCAGCTAATAAAACAAGGTTACGAGAAAATAACTCAAGTACTTCCCATATTATTTATGAAATGCCAATGTTCACCATAATGTCCATTGAATCTGAGGCTGTATTCAACGAAGGTTTTGCTTGGTACAAAATGTCTGGAAATGGTTACAGTGGATGGGCCGCTTGGTTAACAATCGACGGCTCAGGTCCTGCAATTACTGACTTTAAAAATGTAAGAGGATACTGGTGGAATTTCACTAGAATCAGGCTTGAACCTACCTATCCATTTGCGGGCAACAAACCCGATGTTTACATTTACCCGAATGCTCAACCTCTTTCTCCAAATAATGGTGAATCTAACTGCTCGTCAAAAATTACTTTAAAATGGTCCTCGGTCAAAGGTGCAACATACTGGCTTCAAGTTTCAAAAAATTCATCCTATACAGATTTAGCATACAACCAGAAAAATATATCTTCAACCTCCTATCAGGTTGAACTTCAGCCGGGGACTAAATATTGGTGGCGTGTTCATATTGGTACTCCTGTTTACACCACTCAATGGGAAGGATGGAACTTTACTACTTCATCCGATATCTCTCAACCTAATATTATCCTTAGTACAAATTCTATCTCTTTTAATAATCAACTTGTTAACACAACATCGTCAATTAAAAGCTATACTGTCTCTGCTAGTAATTTGGTATCTAATTTAATAATCACTGCTCCCTCCGGTTTCCAATTATTAAGTGATGGTTCTTCAGGATTTTCAAATCAAATTCAATTGTCTCCTGCCGGTGGCAGTATTATTAATAAAACAATTCATGTTATCTTCAATCCTGCTTCAGCTTCGGCTTATTCAGGTAAACTCGTACATAATAGTAACGGGGCCGGTACAAAAGAAATTTCTATTAGTGGAACGGGTATTAATCAAATAAAAATCGATGATATTTCCTTATCTAAGAATAATCTCTTTCCTTATGAACAATTTTTAATTAATTATTCTATCAATTCTTCATATACCAAATCAGTAATTCTTGGCGCCAGTATTGGATTTTCTTCAAATAATAACTGGTTCCTTTCGGATCCTGCGAATGATAAAAAAGTAAGCTTATCTATCGGAACCAATAAAGTTTCCAGAACCTTTAATCTTTTGAACACAATTTCAACAGGTATTTATGATCTTATCGTTGCTCTCTGGTCCGATGAAAATAACAATGGTAAGATAGATCCTTCAATCGATTATCTACTTGATAGTAGAATAATCTTAAACTCTATTTCAATTAATCAATCCCCGTCATTAGTTCAGGTTACTATTAATTCTATCCCTTCTGGCTTAACGTTTAACCTTGATAATGGTCAGAATTATCAAACCCCTTATACCTTTTCTTTTGTTAAAAACTCCTCTCATGCTATCGTCTGGAATTCTTTGCAAAACGGCGTGGATGGTACAAGATATTCTTTCAATAAATGGCAGGATAATATCACATCTAATCTTAGAACAATATCTGTAAATGATAATGCCAATTTCACAGCTTTATTCAATACTCAATACTATTTGAACATGTTACCTAATAATAATGGAATAATTACTCCAGTTAGTGGATGGTTTAATAAAGGTGATATTATTAATATTAAAGCTGTACCCAATACCGGGTACAAGTTCAATTCTTGGATTGGCAACGGAACTGGCTCTTATTCAGGTTCTTCAAATGTCGCTTCTGTTACAATGAATAATCCTATCTCTCAAACAGCCTTTTTCGAAAATTCCTCCGGATCAATCGCTGTTATCAACCCCGCTCCCGCTGTTAACTGGCTAGTTGGTAATCAGGTAATTATTAATTGGAATGCTTCTAATAACATTAATTCAGTAAATGTTAAATTATCTAAGAATGGGGGAGTAACTTTCCCAATTATTTTGGCTTTGGGAGTTAATGCCAATTCCTCCTTTTATCTTTTAGTCCCTAATTACCCTGGTACACAAAATCAAATTAAAATAGAATCCCAAAATGACCCTAATGTCTTCGGACTAAGTGGAATTTTTACTATCCAGGCACCTGTCGTTCAAAATCCCCCTTCTGCTGTTACTGATCAGCCAACTAATATTACAACTTCTTCTGCTCAATTGAATGGAACTGTCAATGCCAATGGTCTTAATACTACATATTATTTCCAATATGGAGAATCAACAAATTTCGGCAGCACAACTAATGTTAAAAATTTGCAGTCAGTCTCAAATTCTTTAACCGTGAATGAAGTAATTACAAATCTCAATCAAGGAAAAACTTATTACTACCGAATAATTGCAACTAACTCATCAGGTACTACATTTGGTACGCCAATATCTTTCTCAACCAGTCAAAACACTGCTAACCAAAAACCTATTGTTTTTACACGTAATGCAACAAATTATAATTATAATTCTGCGCTTTTAAATGCCTCTATTAACCCTAATGGTAAATCAACATCTTATTATTTTGTCTACGGAAAAACTACAAGCTATGGAAATCAAACATCTTCTAAGAATGCTGGGTCATCAACTTCATTTTCTGATTTTTCTGATCAAATAACTGGCCTCGATGCAAATACTGTTTATCATTTTAAAGTAATAGCTACTAATCCCGAAGGATCATCAGAAGGAGTTGATTTTACTTTTACTACCGAAGGTATTATCTCCTCTCAATTACCCATCGTAAATACAACTGTATCTGGAAATATTACAGCAACGTCTGCTCAGGTAAAGGGTGTCGTTAATCCAAACGGATATAATACCACCTACTATTTTGAATATGGAAAAACTCTTGCTTATGGTAGCAGATCTGCAGAGCAAATGTCAGGTATAGGTACTTCTAATATTAATGTTGCTGCGGATTTATCCGGCTTAAGTTCAGAAACTGTTTACAACTACCGTCTTGTTGGCCAAAATGCAGCGGGAACTTCTTTTGGGCAGAATATGACCTTTAAAACTGCTAGCACTAATGCTGTTCCAATTTTAGTTTATGAAGAACCTAGTGGGATTGAAGACAAAACCGCGCAACTTAATGCTAAAGTTAATCCAAATGGCTTCCCGACTACTGCCCATTTTGAATGGGGTACAACTACTAGCTATGGTAACTCTACTAATCCTTATGCTATTGGATATGGTACCTCTGAAGTCCATTATCAGGCATATTTAAATAAAATCCTAAGTCCTGGCACTACTTATCATTACCGTGCAGTAGCTGTTAATTCTATCGGCACTACTTATAGTAATGATTATACATTTAAAACTCTGTCCGAACCATTACAACCACCTACTCTCAATACTCTGCAGCCAACAAATATTACTGATAAATCTGTTGAATTCCATGGTACAATTCATCCGCATGAAGTTAAAGTTACATATTCTTTTATATATGGTTATTCTCCTTCGGGTACCGGAAAGCAGGCCACTTGGATTGATATTCCGGCAGGTAATCAGGTTGTTAATGTTTCGCAGAAAATTACTGGACTTATACCAAATACTTCGTATACTTACCAGATCTACGCTCAAAGTAGAGGTGGTAATAGTTGGGGTAATCAAGTTACTTTTAAAACTCTCACGTCCAATGTCCCCGCTCCTCAGGTATATACGCTTGATGCTTCTCAAATTAGACTTACTGAAGCCTATTTGAATGCTGCCATTAATCCTAATGGATCCGCAACTACTTATTACTTTGATTATGGACCAACTCAAAGTTACGGATGGAAAACTCAAACTGAAATGACCGGTAATGAATCTTCACCAACTAATGTATCTTCTGTAATTCAAGGATTAACTGCAAATACACTCTATCATTATCGTATTGTAGCTTCTAATGCAGGTGGTTCTGTTATTGGTGCTGATAAAACATTTACAACTGCCCTTACCATTAATAATCCGCCATCTGCAAGTACTGTTGCCGCCTCTAACATTCTTAGTAATAAAGCGCAGCTTAATGGGAAAATTAATCCTAATGGTAGAATTACTAACTATTATTTCGAGTATGGCTTAACTCTTTCTCTTGGTAATTTTACTTCAACGCGTAGCCTTAGTTCTGGAAATAATCTCGTTGATCTTAATGAAATTGTTGATGGCTTAATGCCAAATACTAAATACTATTTTAGAATTATTGCTGAAAATCAAGGTGGTAAAACTGAAGGCTCTATCTTTAATTTCTCTACTGCTACCCAGCAGTTTAATGTAAATCTTGCCGTTAATTTACCTCAAGCTGGTGCGGCAAATGGAAGTGGTTCTTTTAATGTGGGGCAGAATGTTAATATTCTGGCTGTCCCAAATAATCAGTACATTTTTGATAATTGGACAGAAAATGAAAATGTACTTTCTATTAATGATAGCCATGATTTAACTATTGATAGAGATCGTAATATTGTTGCCAATTTCAAATTAATTGGCGCCCCGGTTTTACAAATTTCACAATCTTCATTTACTGCCGATTTTCAATCGGGACAATTATCCATTAACATTTCTAATTCCGGTACTGGTGAAATGATCTGGTATGCTACAACTTCCTATGATTGGATTGTACTCACTAATGCCAATGGTGTCAATTCTGGCAACATTAATATTGAATATTCTGAGAATTCCGGCCCTTTCCGCGAAGGCAAAATCATTATTGTCTCCGAAGGAGCTGCAAATAGTCCTCTTGAAATTTTGATTAATCAGGGACCTTATCAGTCTTATAATCTATCTACCAGCTCTTTCCCATTAAATGCTGGTATTACTTCTGGCAACGGTGCCTATTCAGCTAATTCTCTTGTCAATGTTCATGCTATATCAAATGAAAATTATAAGTTTAAAAACTGGCAGGATAATAACAATGTTCTTTCAACAGATCCAGAATTCTCCTTTAACCTAACTCGTGATCTTAACCTTGTCGCTCATTTTGATCCTTTGCCTCGCTCAACTTTTACAGTTTTAGCTTCTGCTAATCCTCCTGAAGCTGGTTCTGTAACTGGTTCGGGAAATTATTCAGCGGGATCAATGGTTTCTATATCCGCTATCCCCAATAGTGGTTGGGATTTTCTTGCATGGATTGAAAATCAAAACTTAATTTCTACTGCTAATAGTTTCACCTTCCCGGTTAGTAACGACAGAAACCTTATCGCCTTATTTCAAATATTAACTGATAAAAAAGAAGAGGTCTTTATAACTGATTATAAACTTTATCAAAATTTTCCAAATCCTTTTAATCCTGTAACAACTATAAGATTTCAGATCCCCGTGTTTGGTTTAGTAAGCATTAAGATTTACGATTCCCTCGGACGTGAATTAGTCACTTTACTTGATCAAGAAAAATCCCCGGGATCATATCAAGTTTACTTTAATGGTATCGAATATTCAAGCGGGGTCTATTTCTGCGTTATGCGCACCAACGAAAACGTTGTTGTAAAGAAAATGTTGCTCTTAAAATAATATCAAGGCACTTTAATCGATTTGTTTAATATGGATTGCTATCCAATATTATGCTTTTTTATCAATTTGTAATAAATCCATTACTAAGATTGTTATTTAAGTATCCGTCCTTTTTATTTTTTATTCAAAATATTTTTAACCGTCATTTCCTCTGTACCGTTGTCGGAATCATCCGGGACGATCAGGGCAGGATCCTTCTTTTAGATCACCGATATAGAAACGAACCATCAGCCTTGCCGGCCGGATTCATGAAGAAAGGAGAGAGTCCTTTCGATTCAATTGTAAGGGAGTTAAAGGAGGAGACTAACTTTGATATAATCCCCCAGCGCATAATAAATGTTAACTCCTCTGCAAACCGCTCCGCCCTGGAATTTATTATCTCAGCTTTCTACAAAAGCGGTGAATTTATTCCTAATAAGGAGATTGGCAATTATTCTTGGGTCGATGAATCAGAAATTCACAGCACAATCGAAAAACTAACAACAAAATGTCATTAGATTATGCCTAGAATATACTATTCACTCCGTATAGTTGATGATCAGGGAAACGGTATCCCCGATTCAGAAGTTAGGGTCCATTATGATTTTACGAAGGATATCAGGATAACAGACGCTGAAGGTTATGTTACCTTCCGAAAGAATAATTTCATGTCTAATGCGGCCTACGTAAAAATCTATTTAAACGGTAAAAAGCTAGGCTCCCTCTTCGCTCAAAACCATAAAGTATATTATTTAACCAGCAACACTAATTAATATTTTTAATAAAGTATTACTTGCATATTTAAGTTCAACCTATTAATTTCTCTTTACCCTCAAATCAATATTGGATTAAGTCGTATGAGCTTAATACCTATACTGCCTCAAGATTTTCCTTTGAAAACAAAATTAAATATATATAGCAATATATCGCTTAAGGGAATTGTAGTTTTTACTTAAAAACGCGGACTTCACCTCTTAATACAATATATCCGCTCGCAGTAGAAATATATGTTAGCTGTATAAATATTATGAGAACAAACACTCCAAATACTCTTAAAAAATTGATTGACCATCCTTTTTCTAAAAGAATATTAAAGGACTCAATTGAGATAAAAAATGAATTATATGAAAACCATATTAAAATAGATGATGCACCTAAGCGGTTACCAAATAAATTAGAATATTACAAACTAGATGTTGGTTTTCATATTTCGCAATTATTCTCTTGGTGTCAGCAACTAGTAAATAATGTTTATTTTCTCCGTGCTAAGTCGCCTCATTCTACATTAAATAAGTATAAGATCACAAGTTATGATTTGCTTATTTATCACATTGAAAATTATTATATCCGTGTTCAGAGTATGTATGACAGATTGTTGAATATTACAAATGCTTTATTCTTCCTTGGTAATTCTCCAGAGAATGTAACTCATAAAATTATTATTGAAAACATTTTTGTAAAACAAGCTAAGCTAGATACCGATTTAAAGAAAATAAATAAAATTATCCGTGACTATTTGGGAGCTAAAAGGAATCAAATTATTCATCAAGAAGGTTACCAAGACCAAAAAATTCGCGATCTTGAATTCTATTGCTTGTTCTTAGATGGGATAAACATCCCTGATGAAGACGTAGAAGCAAAAAAATATATTCCAATGGAGGTTAAAGCGATAGCGTCTGAAATCACCAATGAGAAATTTGAAGAATTCACTGTATTTAATGATAAAATATTTTCAGAAATGAATAGTCTTTTTAGTAAGTATGAAAAAATATATGATAATAAAATAAATGAATTTTCGTAGAATACAGCTAACCGCTTAAAAAAGGATTTAGTCAAGTGGTAAATAAATATAAGCGAGCAATAAAAGTTGTTCTGAAATATAACTTAGTAAAAGATATTTGTCGTTATTGTATTAATTAAGTACACGGATTATATTTCTTAGAACATGATATCCGCTTCCAGAATAAATATATGTTATATGGACAATATATTTTAGGATAAATTATGGAAAACAAATCTATTGTTTTTGCAAAATTAGCTGGAACTTATAAAACTCTTCAATCTCTATTAAGTCCACAAGGAAATCGTGATAGATTAGTTTTGAATTTTAACCCAAGCCAAGTTAGAGAAGTATTTAATGACTTTTCTAAATTACTAACACAACTCAAAGAATTATTTCCATCACTTTATTCCGATGTGCCTGAAAGAGTTGTCCCTGAGCCAACGGAAGGTGGTTCTATAGGTAGAGATTTTTTAGAAACTATAAAAAGGGATATGGATTATATCTTCGAGTTAAATGCTCAGTTATCGGTAAATGAATCAAAAGAAATTAGGAGACCGGGAAGAATATTTATCAGTCATGGGTCGAGTAAAGATTGGATGCAAATTCAGAATTATATTGAAAAAGATTTATTGATTGATACTCTAGAACTTGCACAAGAGCCCAATAAAGGTAGAACTGTTTTGCAAAAACTAAATGAAGAATCTGAGAAATGTTCATATAGTGTCGTTGTAATGACTGGAGACGATATAATTTCGGAAGGTGAAGTTAGAGCACGAGAAAATGTTATGCATGAGATTGGTTTTTTCCAAGGGAAGTATGGACTTGAAAAAGTATGTCTTCTTTATGAAGAAGGAACTAATATACCTAGCAACATACATGGATTAGTTTACATACCATTTCCCAAAAATGTAGTTGATGCAGTATTTGGTTCTTTATCTAGGGAGTTAAAAGTATATTTTAAATAAATGCCATATAACAAGCAACTCAGCCGGACGCCGATTTTCAAAGCGTCATTTGTTTTGTTCTTAAGTCTCGTTGCAAAAGTTAGTTGTCTTATGAATTTAGTTAAGTAAACAAAGTTATTAATAAATTATTGGCATTGATTTTCAAAGCTGTATTGCTGTGTTGGGTGGCGGCTTAAAAACAACGCCGTTATACACATTATAGAAATGATTGAAATACATCCAAAAGCCATTGAATCTTTTGATGCCCAAGCAAATGAATTATTGCTTTTGTTAAAGCCTTATAAATTTTCCGACCAACAAAAGCCAAAGGATTCATCCTCACGCTCGGCAGAGTATTATCAAAATTTACCTGAAGAAAAGGTTTTAAAACATAGTATCAGCGGATTTGTCGATGGTTTTGGCAATCGTCTATCTAGATATTTTAATTACAAAGGTAGCTCAGTTGGTCTCGATGGCGATGATTATTCTCAATTAATAGATTTCTTAGAAAACTTATATCATAAAAAAGAGATAAATAATTTTCTTAGCAGAAAATTTTTAGAGCACTGTTCGTTTGATTGGTTTGAATGTAAATATAAAGGTGAAGTTGATTCATCGGTAAGTTTCACCAAATATTTGTTTGAGAAAGCTGAAAATGTGGTTAAAGAAACAAAAATCTCTATCCCAATTTCATACTTATCAATTGAAGCTAGCTTCAAACTTGGTAATCTCACATATGAGTTCTATGATAAAAAATATTTTGATGATTTATTATCCAAGTTAAATGAAAGCAAGGAAGATAAAATAACTGAGAAAGAATATGAAGGTTTGCGCAAAGATTATCAAGGGGTAGTGTTTGCATCAAAAACAATAACCGCAGAGAAAGAAAGAGCGGTTGAATTAATTATTGATGAAGTTGATAAACAAATAAAACTTATTCGTTGTTTTTCTCCAACAACATTTCTTCCCACAGTAGATTCTTATTTTAATAGAATGGGGCACACCTTAATTCCTCATAACCATTCTTTTATTTTTGATGGAAAGCATCCGACAATAAATACTTTCAGAGATAAAAGCATAGATTATTATTTCCCATTTACATTGAAATTACTTGCTGATTATGAAAAAACTGGTTTTATTAAAATTTTCGATATTATTAATAAATCTGACCTCTCAGATTTTGAAGACCATTTATTAAACTCAGCATTTCTTTTTAGTCACGCTATTGAATCAAAGAATTTTCAAGATAAGCTAGTTTATTCGCTTGTCTCTTTAGAAACTCTGTTATTAAAAGATACTTCTGAACCAATTCAAAACACTATTGGATTGAGATTGTCATTTTTAACAAGAAATAATATTACTGATAGGAAGGCTGTTATTGAATTAATTAAAAGAGCTTATAAGTTGAGGAGTTCATACATCCATCACGGAAAAAAATCTGATGATTTGGAAGTCCTTCAAAAACTTCAGCATTTGGTTTGGCAATCCATTGTGAATTTAACGAATTCGATAAATAAATTTGATTCACAAGCTGCTTTCTTAGAATATATAGAAGAACTTATTTTAACATAAAATGTGTATAACCAGCTTTTCCACCTGACCGCGTTTTCAGTGCGGCATTTGTTTAATTATAAAGTAGCTTTGTAATAGTGATTTGCTTTTTGTATGTAGTCAATAGAACATGTTCATAAAATAGAACTCAGGACGCCTGTTATTGATCTTTAATAACTTTTCCCGATTGTCGGGATAACATGACGTTATGTTGCTGAGATTCAAATATTACATTGTAAAGTGAGGAATAAATACGTCTTTTAATAAAAAAATATTGTATTTGATATTCTTATCTCTTCTTTTGCAAGTAAAGATTTTAGCCCAACACAATACAAGTGGACCTACTAGATCAAATAACATATCTCAAGGTATTACAGAACAAACCCTCACTCAAAAAATTATAACCGGTGTACCTGCATATACTTGGAGACATGGTTGTGGTCCTACGGCTTTAGGTATGGTAATTGGTTATTACGATAATTATGGTTTTTCCGAACTTATTTATGGGAATGCAAATTTTCAGAATGATATTGTTAATTCATTTATTGCAAATGAAATGCACTATCAAGATTACTCATTGCCCTTGGACAGTTATGGTAACATTATACCTGATAAATCTACTTTAGGTGGTGCACACGATGATAATTGTTTGGCCGATTATATGCTTACTTCTCGTAGTAGTTATGGATTAACATATGGTGAAAGTTATTGTGCTCTTATTTTAACAGCATTCAAAAAACATTTATCGAGTGTATATAAAAATAATTCTGACTATTTCATTATATCAAATGATGTATATACATGGTGCGATAATTCATTTGATCTTTATAAAAATGAAATTGACCAAAATAGACCAGTAATTCTATTTGTTGACACTAATGGAAATGGTGGTGAGGATCATTTTGTTACTGGTATTGGATACGATGATATAACTAAAATGTATGGAATATATGATACATGGGATAAAAATATTCACTGGTATCTTTGGCGCCCAATTGGAAGTGGAATAAGATGGGGTATAGACAGATTTGTTACTTACTCAATCAATAAATCACCCATTTGTTGGGAAAATAATAAAAGTACTCTTGAAGGGAATTTAAGTTCAATTACATTTTTTAATGATAAATTTGGATTTATAGGAGCCAACTCTCAGATTTATAGAACAACTAATTCCGGTCTTAGTTGGCAAAAGACAAATCCCGGTATATGGGGCAGCGTAAAAAAAATTATAATTCTTGATTCCTTGAATATCTGGGCACTATCTGAATTTTCTGTAATCAATTCGACAAATGGTGGGCTTTCTTGGAATACTTTATTGCAAGAATGGGGAATCGATTATTTTAATGCAATCAAAATATTTGATAAAAATAGTTTGGTTATTCTAAAAAATGGGAAAGTACTTAAATCTTTAAATGGTGGAAATACCTGGCAGTATATAGATGTACCAGAATTGATTGATATAAGTAATGTCTTCTTTATTGATAATAATAATGGTTGGGCAGTTGGATATAATGGGAAATTATTTTCAACAAATAACGGAGGTATTAATTGGACAATCCATGATAGTAAAACCAAAAATTGGTTTAGGGATGTTTATTTTAGAAATAAAAATGAAGGATGGATCATAGGCCAGAATAGTTTTCTGTTTACTATAGATGGCGGTAAAAATTGGGTACTGGATTCTAGAAGTCCCTTATTATTACTAAACCAATTGGTTTTCAAAGACAATTATGGATTGATAATTGGAGAAAATGGAGTAGTGTTAGTTTCAACTGATTTTGGGAAAACATGGCTAATACAAAACTCTGGTGTCTCAAATAATCTTCTTGCTTGTCGTATAAATAATTCTAATTCCATGTTTATTGTTGGAAGTGATGGGGTATTACTTAATAATAATTCATTTTTAGTTACAGTAAAAGATGAGGTACCTTTAAACTATTCATTATTACAAAATTATCCGAATCCATTTAACCCTGTCACAAAAATAAAATTTACTATACCAAAATCAGAGCAAGTACAAATTAAAATATTTGATATTCTAGGTCGGGAGATCATCACTCTTATTGATGAGGTAAAATATCCGGGTGAATATGAAGTATTATTTGACGGTTCAAAAATTAGTAGTGGTATTTATTTTATTAGGTTTCTTTCGAATTCACATTCTCATACGATTAAATCCATACTTTTAAAATAGCATTTGATATTTTTGAGACATAACACTCCGCGCAACACGGACAGCGTTTTCATTGCGGCATTTTAGTAATTATAAAGTATTGTTTACAAAAATAAGTTACTTATTAAAGTAGGTTGTTCTAAGAAATATTTTTATAAATAAAAGTAGTTGCGGTTAATTAGCAATGCTGTTCTGGGTCGTCAGACTCCGTTAGATTCTGACGGACTCTAACGAGCTGAAGGTTAGCGGCAACACAATTATACTGTGTAAATAAAAGGATGATTTTATGAAAAGGATTCTCTTTTACTTTTTATTTATAGTCTGCTTTTTACAATTAGCAATACTTGGACAAGGTAAATCTAAGGTCATTTCTCAAATTCAAGGACCTATAAAAACAAACTGTTATTTGTTGTATGATTTGTCAACTAGAGAAGCTGCTATTATTGATGTTGCCGGAAATCTGGATAGTTTAACAACTTATATCTCCATAAACAATCTAAATCTCAGATATATATTTCTTACTCATGCGCACTGGGATCATGTTGAAGGATTGCCCGCTCTAAAAGAAAAATTCCCAAATGCTAAAGTTTGTCTTAATAAAGAAGAATTTATTGCCATGCAGAATTATTATCGATTTTCTAAAGAGAGTGATCCTGCTAGATTTGCAAAAGTTATGCAAGATAGTGCTTTAGCCAGGATGATGAACTTTGACCTTGCTTCTATAAATCCAGATATATACTTGAATGATAATGAAGAATTTTCTTTAGGCAATCTTATAATCAGAACATTACTTACTCCCGGTCATTCTGCCGGAAGCATCTGTTTTTCTTGCGAAAATGTCTTATTTGCCGGTGATGTTTTATTTTATAGGACTGTTGGTAATACCGATTTTTATAAAGCGTCTAGATCAGATCAAATATTATCTGTGAGAAAATTGTACAAATTATTTCCGGATTCAACCACGGTTTACCCCGGACATGGCCAAATCACAACTATAGGTTCAGAAAAAAAAGAAAATAAATATATTACAGTTGATGGCGGTAAATGGGATATTAAATAAAAGAACACTATAACCACGTTAATAAGTAAAAAGTCAGTCGATAATAACATAATGTACTCCACCGCAAAAGCACGCCAGCGGTTGACCAAAATTATACAGCTCTAATCCTTTTTTATTGTTTGATTTTTTAATTATGGAAAATTAGTTTTACATAACTCGTTTTCATCGCCCCTCTTATAACAATGGGCTTTATTCAAGAAAATATTTTTTTTGCTTGATAGATATCTATTGTTTCCTTTATTTCTAAAATTATATCTAAAAATAAGATAGGGCGATATTATGAAACCATTTATTCTTTCCATTATTATTTTTTTCGTAATAACAACTCAAATAATTTCTCAAAGCAATTGGTTTACTACTGGACAGGATGCTGATTTAATGTTATCTGGTGTTGATTTCAATAATACCGGTGGTCCTCTAATGTTTAACCATCCAATGGGATTATCATCTGACGGAACAAGATTTATATTAAGCGATACTTTTAATAATCGTGTTCTTATCTGGAATACTCTACCTGAAAAATGGGATGACAATCCTGATCTTGTCCTGGGTCAACCAGATTTTTATTCTAATAATCCGGGAATGTCGAAAAGCGAATTTAATTGGCCTGTTAATGTATCTTTGTCCCCAAATGGAACTATTGGTGTTGCAGATGCTAACAATCATCGAATATTAATCTGGAAAACATTTCCAACAAATAATGCGCAACCTGCGGATATTTCTATTTCATACAAGGAATTTCCTGAAATGGAGCATGGTGTTACTGAATGGCCTTGGGGTGTATGGACAGACGGAAATAGATTAGTATCCACAGCTACTAGAGGTGGATATATATATTTTTGGAATTCAATTCCTGCTTCCGATAATCAAGTGTATGATTATTCAATTCATCTCCCAGAATTTGGGACTCCAAGAAATATTTCAACTGATGGCTCAACATTTTTTTTTGTTGGAGATCATAACGGTACAATCAATGGGCTAACCCAACCAATCACCTTTTTTTGGAATACTTTTCCTACAACAAAAGATCAACGTTTTGATTGGACTTTTCCCGCGTGGATTAAAGGAAATAAGACCGAGGATGGTAAACTAGTTGCAAGCGGGTTTTCTTCTGTACACATTTGGAATACTATACCAACTAATTCTAATCATAATCCGGATATAACCTTAAATCATCCGAACTATGAAAACGGGGATGGTCCAGATGCTGTTGCTGCCGGGGAATATCTCTTTGCTAATAATTATAATGGGACTAACACACACGTATATAAATCAATACCAACGAGCATAAACCAAACACCTGATTTCGCACTCGGCAGCCATGATATTAAATATAATTCGCTAAACTCTATTAATTTCTTGGAAGCCCCTGTCCCAGCAACCAACGGTCAAATTCTTTTGGCTACTTCTGGTTTCAGAAATTGTTTATGGCTCTGGAAAACTATTAACCCGTCATCTGGTCAGGCTCCAGATATCAAAATCGATCTCGAATCAACTAACCTCGGACTAAATGATAATGCAATCTATAATAATAAACTAGTCGCAGCCGGTTTTCGTGGTAACCTTAGTTCTGTTGGAATTTGGAATTCTCTTCCCGTTAATGGAGAGTTACCTTCAAAAATTTTCTTTGATAAAATCGGTAATGTCCAATTCAAAGATTTAATGGGAATTGCTCTGGATTCTATTTTCTTTTATTTAGGCCAAAGTGATGGTAATATATATATATGGAGAAATATCCCTACTACAGGAGATGAAAATTATTATGTCAATATTAAATTACCTTCCGATGCATTGCAACAGCTCAATAGCGATGGCGAATATTTTTGTGCTACAACATATGGAGGTGTTTTTATTTTCAAGGTTAGTGATATTGTTAATGGTAATTTGGATCCTTATAAACAAGTCTTGCCTATTTTCGGACCCGATTTTTTTAAGTTTCCACTCAATATGCCCATGTCAGCAGTTACTAATAACGGAAGTTTGGCAATTGTTAGTAATGGTAGTCATGCGGTTTACCTTTGGAAGAATATCGAAGATGCGGGTGACCCTGATAAAGTTATCATCCTTGGGCAAGAATCTTTAAATAAAATCGGTCCATCAATTGGGAAAAATAGACTGTTTATGCCCGCTGCTATGTGTGCATATAAAAATCAATTATGGATTGGCGAGTATAAATTTTCTTCAAGATTACTTCGCTTTAGTTACTATGACCCGACAGAATTATTAAATGATTCTGAAATACCAGATAAATATAAATTATCTCAGAATTACCCAAATCCGTTTAATCCAACAACAACAATATCTTTTTCAATTCCTGAATCTCAATTTATCTCTTTAATGGTTTACGACATCCTTGGCCGAGAAATTTCCACACTGGTAAATGAAGAAAAACAACCTGGTAATTATAAAGTTAATTTTGATGGAAGTAATCTTTCTAGCGGTGTATATTATTATCAAATGAGAGCAGGGCAATTCGTAGAAACAAAAAAACTTATTTTACTAAAGTAAATTTATAACTGGGCGGTTCTTTGAATCGCCCATCTTAATTATTTTATTACTCTAAAGTGTTCCCGCCGCAAAAGCACGCCAGCAGTAAATCAGTTTATACTGGCTTTACATAACACCACATTATTTGCTTAACATACTTTCCATTTGTAGTTAATCATTCTATTTGTCATAAAACTAAAAAATTATATATCGCAAATAATGGGCATTATGTAAGCTTTTGCGGTTAATCCCTATATGACCCCTTTTTAAAAAGAAAGGTTTTGTTTCGCAAAATAATATTTGCCCCTATCTCAACTTAACTGATGAAGCGTCGGGGCATAAAATATTTTGCTCATTAAAGATTATAAAAAGATTTTGCCTCATTCCGTTTGACACTTCATTCAGCAAAAACTTTTTAGGTTTAGGTTCGCCTGCCTGCCGGCAGGTAGGCTCGCAACTAAAAAAAGTAAAATGCACTTTTTTCAATTGCTCGCTCATTTTACCTTTGCGCAAATTATTCGTTTGTCTTTTGTTCACAATTTTTGGTGACATAAATCTGTGCCAAAATCCAATCTCATAACTTGCTCACCGTCCTTCAATCCAAACAACACATTTATTTATTGTTGATTGTGCTCACTACGTTCGCACTTAGTCAAAAAGCATAAATAACGCCAGCAGTGTTCAATTTAAGCCTCAAAGGGATCCGGCACGCAAGGGTATATAAACGGTTTTTGCTTCGGTTTTTTTCAATTCACTTTGTTCATTAAAAAACAGCAAAAATCCGCCCTTGCGTGCCACCTTTTCGGCTTGTTGGCTCCCCGGCTTCGCCGGGTCGCCGGTAATATTTAGCTGGCGTTATTTTTAATTTTTTTTTGGAGTACAAGTGCGCAGTTCAATCCTTCTCTTCTCGAAAACTTATAAAGGTTATCTGATACGCTTAATCTCCATGCAGGGAAGGTTCTTTGTCAATCTGTTTCACCCGGATGGCTATTTCAGGTCGTTCAGGTTTAACTCTGTTTTACCGGCTTATGCTTTTATCAGCAAAATAATCAGTTATATAAAATCCAAGTAGGTGCGTCATGTCAGCAGTTCAAAAGATTATCCTGTTAAAACTTCATCATACATTAATTTCTAATAATTGTTTTAATGCTGCTAATCATGTTTATAAAATATTATTAAGTAAGTCCGTTCCGCAGGGTGTAAATCTCTCTATCCTCCGTATTCATCTTTTTACTTTCTTCAACCTACAGCTGGTAGAAACATATTTTCCAAAAATATAAGAGGGGTACAAAATGGAAAATCTCAATTTCAAATCCGTTGCATCATTCGCTCTGAAAAATCATTGCTCGTTCTACGGCGGAAGGCCGGCTTCCGATGTTCTAAAAGGTTTTAATGGTGAGATTATCTTCATGTTCAATAAAGATCATTTCGGAAATTTCTTCTTTCAATGGGTGCGCTGCAATTACGATTCCTCGCAGTACAAGGAGAAAACTCTCACTTATAAGGGAAAAGAATATTCTGCTCTCTTTCTTCTTGTCCCTCAGAAAATACCTTCAAAATTCCTTTACAGCTTTAAGACTTTTTCAAAATCCTGTGCCTATCTGCTCGGTTATTTTTTTAAGTAAATAAGGTAATTGATATGAATTCAGAACAGGAAAAATCCAGATCAAAGGCGCTCAAAAGAGCCCGTATGCTTGCTAACTATACAAGTTATGTCGCGGTCGTTGAATCGGAAGGGAAGTATGATATCGAGTTCGAACCGCCGTTCATTCGGCCATTCGAGAAATTATTGGTTGAATATTCAAATCATAAATTGGTTAAGAGGTACCAAAATGACAAAAGAAGAAAAACAAATCTATAAACAGGAAAAATCAGCTAAGATCAAAGCTATCAGAGAAAAAATTCTCTCCCTTTCGGATCAGGAAAGGGAAGCACTTTCGGCAATCTCTATCCCGACTATTGAGGGGAGATTTCTGTCAGTCCATAACGTACTTATGATCGTTTCGCAGTTTCCGTTCATGCCTACTGTCGTCGGCGGATTTAAGCAGTGGATGAAAGCGGGTAGATCTGTTAAAAAAGGTGAGCATGGTGCTGTTATTCTGTTTCCGGTCGGTCCAAAGGATGACCAGGGAAACCTCGAGGACGCAGAAAAGTTCTACTCAGCCACCGTATTCGATATTTCTCAGACGGAATCCCTCTCCGGAGAGCCGGAAGTCAAAAATTATCAATTCAGCAGTAATTAATTTATTAAAGGATTTAAGCCATGAAACTAAATGAATTTGCAAAATCGTTAATCAGTAAGAATCATTTTATAAAAGCCAGCTTCGGCGGATTTCAAGGTTCGGGCAAGACCCGAACCGCTTTTGAATTTATTGTCGGCGCTTACAAACAGATGAAACTCGAGAAACCTGTTCTTATCATCGACAATGAAAAAGGAGCACGGTTTTTAATCCCTTCTTTCAAGAAGCACAACATTCCGGCAATCGCCAAGGAAACCACTTCTCTCAAAGACGTTCAGGACGCTTTCAAGTTTGTTCAGTCAGGTGAAGTCTCTTTCTTGTTTATTGATTCGCTTACAAAAGTTTATTACCGGTACATTAAAGACTACCGCGAAGCAAACCGCAGAAAATTTATGACCCTGCAGGACTGGGGTAAAATACTCCCGCTCTGGAACGAGGAGTTCTCAGAAAAATTTGTCCAGACTGAAGGAAATATTGTCTTTACCGGAAGGGGCGGATTTGAATATGAAAAGGAAGAAGATACGAAGGATGAAAACGGAGTCGTGACTGAAAAAGGAAGTTTTGTTAAGTCAGGTTTTAAGATGAAGATTGCCGGAGAAACCCCCTACGAAACCGATCTCAACGTTTGGATGTCCTCAGACGATATTTACAAGGACGGCAAACCGAACAAAGAAATCTATGCCTATGTATTGAAGGACCGTTCGGACTGTTTTAATGGAAAGATCTTCCTATTCCCGACGTTCAAGAATTTCAAACCGATTATTGATTTTATCCAGGGCTTACCGGTAGGGGAGATAGCAGAAGAAACCGCAGGAAATATCATCCCCACTGAAAAAGAGTATTACGAACGTCAGCTAATGAAGAAAATCGAGTCGGAAAAAATCGAAGCGGTTTTTGAACTTAATAATCTCGGCTCTCCGCGCTCTGCAGACGAAAAGAAGTTAAAGACGATGATCATTCAGAAGATCTTCGGCACCACCAGCAAGACCGAAATTGAAAAGCTTGACGGACCAAAACTGAATTTCCTGCGTCAGGAACTCGAGGAATTTTTCACAGAATACAATACCCGGGAAGACAAAGCGGAATTTATTGAAAGCTATAACAAGGTCGTTGCAGCTTAATAATTTAACCAAAACTCAACCGCCGGGACACTCCGGCGATAGTCTATTTATAAAATTATATAGCTTACTTAAAAAAGAGGGGACATCCTGCAGGTTTTTTGCAGAGGGCATTCACTGTGCAGGATGTCCCTGAGGGGTTTTGAGGGTTGAATAGGTGCTTCATTCTAAAATCATTTTTTATTTATAAACTCAATTCCGGTTCTCATTTAATAGATATTTTACAGAATTCATTAATACGTTATTTGGCACTGGCTTGGTAACAAATAGATCTATTCCTGAATCCATCGCCGTTTTCCTGTCCTTTAAAAATGCATGCGCTGTAAAACAGAGAATTGGAGTGCTTTGATATGTGGAAGATTGCCTGAAATTTTTAGTCAACTCTAATCCCGAAATCCCACCCTTTATCGAGATATCCAGAATTATTATATCAAATCCTTTGCCTGATGTCCCTTCATAAAAATCTTCTGCGGATTCAAAGGTCTCTATCTCAAATTCCTTATGAAAAAGTCTGTATAATACTTTCTGTGTAAGGTAATCGTCCTCTATGATTAACATCCTCTTCATTTTTCCATTTCTCTTTAATTACTCCAATTTATTTATCACTCTCTTGTTGAAATGTTACTTTAAATGTCGATCCCATTCCTTTCTTGCTCTTTACTTCAATTGTTGCATCGTTATATTCGCAGTACTTCTTTACTAGCGATAAACCTAATCCGTTTCCGTCAAATGACCTGCTGTATCCCTGCTCCTCTTGACTAAATGGCTCAAAAAGTCTCTTCTGAAATTCCTCGCTTATTCCAATCCCCGAATCCTTTACCAATACATAAACATTCCCTTTGGTGTTTCTATTGGCCTCAATTTGAATCTCGCCTTCCTTTGTATATTTAATCCCGTTGTCAATCAGGTTTGCAAATATCTGTGTTATCGCGTACTCATCACCGTGTATTTTTAATCCTTCTTTTATTGGATTAAATGTAAGTTGTAAATTCTTGATTTTTGCAAAAAGACGGTGCTCGTCTACTAATTTCTGCAATAACAGATTTATATTAACTTCTTCTTTATTTAATCTGTATATGCCGGTTTGAATCTCGGCTGAGTTTAATATTAAACTTATCGTTCTAATTATTCTCTGGCTCGCTAATTCTATGCTTGTAAACACGTCATCATAATCAGTTGGAATTATATGTCCGAAATCATCTTTGAGTATTTCTGCATTGCTCGCAATAATATTCAATGGTGTCCTGATCTCATGCGACATTTGCGATAAAAACTCTGTCTTTAAATTATCTGATATCTCAGCTTTCTCTTTTGCATCTATTATTTCTTTAAGAAGTTTTTTCCTCTCTGTTATATCCTCTTCAATTGCAACAAAGTTTGTCACATTCCCACTGTTATCTACAATCGGTGATATTGATGCATTAGCCCAGTAAGTTTCACCATTTTTCTTTTTATTTAATAATTCACCCTGCCAGGTTTTCCCTTCTAGTATTGTTTTCCATAAGCTTTGATAAAATGCTTCATTATGGTTCCCTGATTTTAATACTCGAGGCGTCTTTCCTTGTAACTCATTTAGTTGATAGCCAGTTAAAGAACTGAAATAGGGATTAACATACTCAATCATACCTTCTGAATCTGTAATTACTACACTGGTTGAACTCTGCTCAATTGCACGGTTAAGCTTTTTTAATTCTTCCTCAGCTTTTTTACGCTCATCAATATCTCTTAATATATTATTTGCCTTTAAAAAATCCCCCTTAATATCAAATTCTAAATGTGTTATCTGCTCTACCCAGAATTTTGTCCCGTCTTTTTTCTCTACTTGAAATTCCAGCGACATTTCAGATCTTTTTTCTCGCATCCATTCTCTATATTTCATGGTTACAAAATCTCTATATTCTTTTGCAACTATCCGGAATGATACTTTATTTTGTAACTCCATCTCTTTATATCCGCTCAAAGTGTATAATCCAGGATTGCAATATTTAAATACTCCGTTTCTATCTGTCTCATAATAGGCCTGGTTTAACGATTCAACCAGAGATCTGAATCTTTTCTCACTTTCTTTAATCGATTTTTCATTCTTTTTTCTGTCCGTTATATCCATGTTGATTACTATCGCTGCCAGAACACTTCCGTCCGATTTAATTATTGGTATAGCAGAATTAAGTATTATTTTGTGTGTCCCGTCAAAACATTCTATCTCTATCTCTTCATTTAATGAAATTTCTTTTTTAGTAATTGCACGGGCTGCTGCCCATTCTTCTGCTTTTATTAAATTTCCGGTTTCTGCCCACCATCCTTTGTATTCATTAAACTTTTCAACACCAACAAATCTGGCACCTGCCCATATTCTCTGTCCCTCTGGATTTCCGTGGATTATCATCCCGTCCTTGTCTATTATCCATAATCCTACAGGTATTGTTTTGATAACATTTGCTAAAAGATATGTCTGATCATGCAGTTGCTTCTCAAATATTTTCCTTGAGGTTATGTCAAACATATATCCTATTATCTGTGTTAGGTTCCCTTTCTTATCAAAAGATCCAATTACATTCTCTATTACCGTGATTTCAGATCCATCTAATGCAATTAAGTTCGACTCTATGTTCGATAATTTCTTCTTCTCTTTTAAAACTATTAGGAATTTTTCTCTTTCTGCTTTATCTGTGTAAAAATCGAACGCGTTCCTCCTTAAAAGTTCTTCCTGACTATTTGCCCTGAGTATATTAACTAATGAATTATTGCAGTATAGCAGTGTCCCGTCCGGGGTTGTGATATAATCGCCGGTTAAATCCTCCTCTACAAACCGACGGTAATGCGATTCACTTATTTTTAACTTTTCTTCAACCTCTTTCTTCTCTGTTATGTCACTCACAACTCCAACTGAACCGATGACTATATGATCGGTGTTATATACCGGCGAACCGTTTATTCTTACCCATATCGTCTCACCTGTCTTTTTTAATCCTCGTACTTCATAACTGTCCGTGATCCCTTTTAATCTCGACTTGTTTTTTTCAAGTATTAATCCACGGTCATCCGGATGCTCTAAAATATTATAAGCTATTTGTCCAATAAGTTCCTTCTCTGTGTATCCGTAAATATCACTCACTCTTTTGTTTATAAAAAGGATTCTGTCTTCCCGATCTGTCCAGATTATTCCTTCTCCCATCGTTGAGAAAATTAATTTGCTCTGTTCAGTGCTCCTTCTGAATTCATACTCCCTTTTTTTCCTCTCAATTGAAAAACTTATTGAATTTTTAAGAGATTCTTTTGTTATTTTATTCGCATCTAGTATGTCCTGGCACCCCATCCTTATTGCCTCAGTGGAAAAAGTACTCTCATTATTTTGCGTTATTATAATTATCGGGGCTCGTTCGAAAAGTCTACTAAGAATTTCTAAATTCTGCAGGTCCTTGGTCTTGTCCGCATTAAGATAATAGAACACAACATCAATCGAGTTTTTGGGAATATGAATCCTTACTTCTTCAATTCTCTTGCGCCACAGTAAATTAGTCCTGTATGATTCAGTCTCTTTCAGTATCCTGTTAATAATGTCTGTTTTTTCGGAACTTTCAGAAATATTTAGTACTGTTAATAAATTCTTTAGCAATGCTTTTACTTAATCCTAATTTTTGTAAAGTAATGAATTTATTGTCTCTGGTAATCGCTTGAACATTTCTTTCTTGTTAATGAAATAATTTGCCCCAGCTGTAACCGATTCGCTTTCATACTCGGGTCCTTCATAAATTGTAAGTATTATTATCGCTGTATAATTATTCTGCTTCTTAATCTCTCTTGTAACCTCAAATCCGCTTATCCCTGGTAATCCTATATCAATTAACGCAAGGTCTGGCTTAATATAATTGGCTATTTCTAATCCTTCCTCTCCGTCCGCCGCATAATGAATTTCGATACTAGGATAAAGATCCTTAAGCCACGAGCTTAATGATAACCTAAGTGCCATGTGGTCTTCTATTATTAGAATCGACTTTGTCTCCATAAAACTACGCCGCACTAATACCCCTATTTTTTTATCGCACCCTAAAAATATAGGATAGTAGGTTCGTATTTTATGTAAGGGAAGTCTGAAAAGTTTTGTAGGGGAAGTTTAAATTCTGTACTGTTTTACTATAATAAGTCTTTTATTCAAATCCTATTATTGGATTAATCCGTGTTGAAGAGCAAATTTTACTAAACTTGGTATATCTTTTACACCTAACTTCTGCATTAATCGGCTTCGGTATGTCTCTATTGTTTTTACAGACAGATATAACATGGATGCAATTTCTGTACTAGTCTTTCCTTCTGCAACAAGTTGTAATACTTCTCTTTCTCTTGTGCTCAAGCTTTCTAGAGGACTTTTCTTTTGCCCGGCATTTCTTACAAATATGTAGCTGTCTATTAGAATGTCGTCTACTTTTCTAGATAAATATCTTCTTCCTGCCATTACTGCATGTACGGCTTCTTTAACTTCGGCACCGGCTGATTCTTTTAATAAGTAGCTCATCGCGCCCGCCTGTAATGACCTGAAAATATCTTCCGAAGTCGAGTGCATCGAAAGAATTATTATTTTGATCGCAGGATTTTCCTCTATTATTCTTCTGGTTGCTTCAACCCCGTTCATATTTGGCATTGCTATATCCATCACTACCACATCTGGTTTTAATTCAACCGCAAGCTTGTATGCTTCCTTTCCGTCAGTAGCTGTGCCTATTACCTTCAAGCCTGCTCCGGTACTTAGTATCATCTCTAGTCCGTCTCTTATTATTGCGTGATCATCTGCAATCAATATTCTTATTTCCATCTGCTATCTTCCTATCTCAATTATCACTACTGTCCCTTTCCCTGGTTCAGAACTTATCTCTAATTTACCGCCAATTAATTTCATCCTTTCTTCTATACTCGACAACCCAAAACTAATTGAATTTTTCATCTCACGCACTTTTTTCATACTGAATCCTATTCCGTCATCCTTTACTTCTATCTTAATAGCTTCAGGTTTTTCAATAAGTTCAATTTTTACATTTTCTGCCCTGGCATGTTTCGATATATTATGAAATACTTCTTGTATCGACCTGAATATTATATATCCTGTGTTTATTGGCAGCTCTTTTTCCAGATCTTTGCCGTTATATATTACATTTATTTTTGTCCTCTCGGCAAATTTATTAATGCTCCAGTTAAGAGCCGCATTTAATCCGTAGTCTTCCAGTACAGTAGGTCTTAACTCAACCATTATATCTCTTATCTGATCTATCGTTTCGTTAAGTATAACAAGTGAATCATTTAGCCTGGTGGTCAATTTTTCACTCGCTTCGCCCGGTAATTGTGAAATAATATAATTTAAATTGATTGTCAATGCCGTTAAATTCTGCCCGACTTGATCATGTAATTGTCCGGATGCTGATTTTCTCATTATCTCCTCGGATTCAATCAGTCTGTTCATTAATATTCGTAATTGCTCTTCTGCTAATTTTCTTTCTGTAATATTGTGTACTATTCCGAATATACCTGTTACTTTATTGTCTTTGACTTCCGCTACATTTGTAAATTCTCCAACTAGATATTCTTCATTTTTTTTTCGTACCCTTAATTCCATTGTAAATAGACGCTTATCTCGTATTAAATTGTCAGGAATCTTGGTCTTTTCTATGTCTTCTGGATGAATTAATAATTTGAAAGGCCTGCCTATCCATTCACCTATTTCCCAGCCTGTTATATTTTCAAATACGGGGTTTAGTGATGTGATGATCCCTTCAGGGTGACTAAGTGAATAAATTACGTCTGGTGCTGTATCTACTAGTTTTTTGTATTTTTCTTCACTCTTTTTTAGTAATTCATCAGATTTTAATTTATCAAGTGCGATTACTAATATTTCAGATAACATTTTTAGTAATACTATGTCCTCAGGCATCCATTCCTTATAATTCTTTACAGAATCAAATCCTATGAATCCTTTTAATTTTTTCCTAGTCGAAAGCGGTACTACTACTAACGATTTTATTTCCTGCGCCTCAAGAATCACTTTTTCTTCTCTCGCTTCCTCTGGTAGGTTTTCTACTCTTGGTATATGAATGGTCTCATTTCTCTTTAATGATTCCATCCACCATGGTATTATACTAGTTGGTATTTTTTTCAAATTATCAATTTGCGGCGTTATTCCTTCTCCGCACCATTCGTGTGTATTATCGCATATACTTAAATCCTCTGAAAAAATAAATAAATATGTCCTGTCTACCTGTGCTACTTTTCCAACTCTCTTTAAGGCCTCATTTATTTCTCTGTCTATGGTCATTTGCGAAATATTTAAAAATCGTGAAGAAATAGATGCAATTGACAACTCAAATTCTAATCTCTTCTTTAATCCTGATTCAATAATTTTTCTTTCCGTTATATCTGTTAGTGAACCTACAATTAATGTTGTAACCCCATTCTCAACTACTGGTGCTTCTCTTACTTCTACCCAGACCTTTTTTCCGTTTTTATGAACAAGTTCAAGTTCGTATGTACCCTGTGGCTTCCCGCATTTTATTGCTTCCAGTGTCTTCTGAATTCCGATTTTATTTAATGGGTTGTCCGATACAAAATTAGTCCAGGCTCTAAAACCCTCATCTGTATTATATCCCAATATATCCTTTAATTGAGGACTTACATATTTTATATTCTGCTCTGTATCGTGTGAGTAAAAAAGATTTGTACTGTGATCAATTATGTTCTTTAATTTTTTCTGGCTCTCAACCAAATCCCGTTCATTCATCTTTCGTTCAGTTATATCTTCAGCAAAAATTATTAATCCGCCAATCTGATCTCTTGTCTTGTACCAGGATTTTATTTCTCTTCTGAACCATCGAATATTCCCGTTTTCTCCTTCAAGCTTATCTTCGAATGGATCAATTACCTCTCCGTTTAAACATCTTTTATGCATTTCACGCCATCTTTTCGGTAATTCGGGAAATAGATCGTAATGAGAAGATCCCATTATTGTTTTACTTCCTAATCCGTAGTCAGTAAGCCATCGTTTACTTGTTGCTATATATCTCATATTCGTATCAAGCATTGCAATAGCTGCAGGTGTATACTCAATAAATAGTCTCAGCTTCTCTTCGCTTTCTCTAAGTGCTGCTTCAGTTTTTACTCGCTCAGTTATATCTCTCACTAATCCCATATAATATCTTATACCTTTCAAGTCAAAACAGCCGAATTGTACTTCAATCGGAAACTTACTCCCGTCTTTTCTTTTATGGTGACCCAATAATTGCATCGAATTTCCTGGCATTATTTTTATCCATTCTCTCTGGGCACTCTCTAAATTAAAATCCGTTTCAATATCGAATACAGTCATGTTTAATAACTCTTCTCTTGTATAACCAATAGAACTGCAGGCTCTTTCATTCACATCTACAAATTTTCCTCTAAAATCGTGAACAAAGAGCGCATCAGCTGCCTGGTTGATATATGCCCGGAACCTTTCCTCGCTATCCCGTAAAATTGATTCAACACGCTTGCGTTCCGTAATATCTCGCGCTATCCCTTCTATTGCGACTAATTCACCCTTATCGTCAATTATCGGTACATTTCTTTGCTCAGTGTAAATAACAGTTCCGTCCTTCTTCACCCATCTTAATTCAATAGGCTGATTAATTTCTTTACCATTGTTCGAGATTTTTTCTAATATCCTTTTGTCCTCTGGATGAACTAGTTTAAAACCTAAATCTGGATCAGCATAATGCTCTTCAGGTGTGAATCCGGTTATTTTTGTCGCTGCATTATTGACAAGCGTAAATCCTCTATTCGGTTTGAACTCGTAGCGGTAAATCAAATCTTCTGCATTGTCTATCAACCTTCTGAAACGCTCTTCACTCTCAATCAGCTTTTTTTCGGCATTAAATTGTTCTGTGATGTCTATTGCCATTACCAACCTGTAATTTCCCTCGCGTCGCGTGGGAAGGCTATGTGAGCTTATCTCAACATTAATTATTGTCCCGTCTTTTTTCTTATGTCTGAATACTCGGCTTCTTTGAATTATTTCTCTTTCTTTCTTGATGTTCTCTATTAGCATCGGAACATCTTCAGAAGGCCTTATATCTGTTAATGTCATATTTAAAAAATCATCCCTTGAATACCCGTAGTTTTTTGTTGCTGAATTGTTAACAGAAATGAATTTTAAAGTGTCTACGTCATATATCCACATCGGGAGTGGGTTATTATCAAATAATATCTTATATGTATCTTCACTAATTAAGTTATCTCGGTTCTCATCTTTCAGCCCTTTACTTTTTTTATTTCTTCGTTTTTCAATCCCCATTTCAATTATTCGATTCTTCTTTTCATCAATTATGATGCGCGTATTAAAATAACCCTTAAATTTATTCCCCGTTTTTTTAATAAAAGTAGTTTCACCTGAATATTCCTTTTTAGTTAATATTGCTTTTATTATGCCTTGTGAATTTTCATCAGACAAATCAATTATTAATTGAATATTCTGTTTAGTTATTATAGATCTATTATATCCTAACAGTTCTTCACCTTTAATATTGATATCTAATATTATCCCGTCCGTATTCAGAAGCAAAATTGTATTTGGATTGTAAGCATAATATTGTTTTGCTATTCCAATAAATCTTCTACTTTGTTTTTGCTTTACTCCATTCATAATATTTCCGAATTGATAATTGAAAACCTTTTTATCTAATTCCTAAATTTTCGATTAAAATAACAAAATCAATAAATAAAATCTTTATTATTTACTATTTACAAGCATAGAAATTCTTCTCTTCAACCATCTTACCGCAAATTGAAAAGCTTGACGGACCAAAACTGAACTTCCTGCGTCAGGAACTCGAGGAGTTTTTCACAGAATACAACACCCGAGAAGATAAAGCGGAATTTATTGAGAGTTACAACAAGGTCGCTGCAGCTTAATAAGTCACTCCATAATAAACCGTCGGATAACTCCGGCTGTATCCTATTAATAGACTCATATTTTTTTTAATGTCTTTAATGTTCGTCTAACAAATAATTCTATTTGATATTAGGATAATATGTATTATTATGATCCGGATTTATTCTTATTAAATGCAGCCTGTTCGTTAAATTCCGCAAAATGAATTCTTCAACTATGAGAAAGGAGATGAATCAGGAGTTTTTACAAATGATTTTTTAATACACAGAGTATTAATATATTTTCAACGAAGGTTCATATGAAAATTAAATTTTTATTCATCTTGTTTATAACCTTTCTTTTATCATACAACTATATTTTAGCTCAATCTGCTTCGGTTTTATGGCCGTTAACAGTCGATCAAAACCCTAATAATCCATCAGGGAACATTCAGGCTAATGCTGAAATCATTGGTGCCGGACCAGCACCTTCAATGACAGTTTTTGCTTATAACAATGGTCAGAGACTGTGGGTCGGTAATTCTGGTTGGTCGGCCGGTTCTTTAGAACAAACTCGTTTTATTCAATTTGATGCAAGTCCAGCATCTGGTTATGATTTTACTGTTTCGAATGTATCATTTAATTATGGCGATTTCC
>Ga0208462_1000307_pt1 | contig 57221 bp, 49 predicted proteins | sample AD_SCU001_MetaG_FD_184452 | JGI IMG/M metagenome (GOLD analysis project Ga0208462, IMG submission 184452) | Active sludge microbial communities of municipal wastewater-treating anaerobic digesters from China - AD_SCU001_MetaG (SPAdes) (version 2) | ecosystem: Engineered > Bioreactor > Anaerobic...
GATCCCCATCTTCGTCATTGAGATGCATGGTTTCAGCTGATTCCACAAATAAATCCATCTGGGATGCCTTCAAGGCTTCAGTGCTTTTCCTGTGGGTTTTCTGCCGCCTGAGCTCCATCAGACAGTGATTCCGGCTGACCTGATACAGCCAGGAGGAGAAATGCCTGATCTCTGACTCGGCCAGGGTTGTGAGCAGTTTTTCAAAGATCTGCATCACGGCATCCCTGGCCTGTTCGGTATCTTCCAGAATATTCAGGCAGTTACCATACACGAGGTGGGTGTAGCGATTAAACAGCTCCCCTATGAGTTCAGGCTTATTTTGTGACCTGTATATCTCAAGGATTTGTTCATCCGTGAGCCCGGACAAGGAAGCACGATCCTTATGGAATACCTTTAGAAACAAGGTTAGCTGTTTCGTCAAATATACATCTTTCCCGCTTCGTCATCAATTGAAGTCCCGACAGCTATTTAGCGTCGGTTTATGGAAAATCGCATGTAGGTGCATCTTCATATTGAAACCTCAACACCTTACGAAGATGAAAACACAAGCGAGATTTAACAAACTGGAATCCTGGAGGCCTTTGTTTTTACAGACCGGGCTGGTGATCGCCCTGGCTGCAGCCCTTCTTGCTTTTGAGTGGAAAACGCAGGAAAGAGAACCGGACTTTTCAGGTCTGGATGTATTTGATCTGATCACTGAGGATTTGGCGCCGGTAACGGTGCATAAAACTCCTCTTCCCCCTCTGGTGAAGCCGCAGCCGGTGGTTATATTCAGAGTTGTTGATAATACCGTGGATGTCACTGATGATGTGATCATTGATGTCGGAGATGACGGATATAAGGAGATATTGCCCTGGGAGCCGGTCATAGTTCCTGAGCCTGAGATTGAAGAGCCGGATTTCTTCCGTGTTGTTGAGCAGATGCCAGATTTCCCCGGGGGGATAGGCGCCATGCAGGCCTGGCTTGGACGTGAGATACGCTATCCGGAGCTGGCAAGGCAGACAGGCATAGCAGGCACGGTACATGTAGGCTTTATCGTTGACAAAGACGGCCGTATCACTCAGGTATCCTTGCTGCGTGGCATAGGAGGCGGATGCGATGAGGAAGCCCTCAGGGTCGTAAGCAGAATGCCGGCATGGGAGCCGGGGAAGCAGCGTGGGAAGCCTGTCAGGGTTGCCATGAGCATACCGGTTCGCTTCGTCTTGCTCTGATTGACAAGAGATTATAGGAAGATCTGCTTTTCACCTGAAACAAAAGAGGCTGCCTGGATGGGCAGCCTCTCTCATGGTTTAGAGTATATTCGTTAGCGAATAAAGACCTTATCCTGCATCAGTCGTGTGCCATCAGTAGCACGCAGAATGTACATACCGGCGGGAAGTTGGGAGACATCAAGGCTGCCCTGGCCGCTTACCTCGGCCTGCAGGATCCGCTGACCGTTGACATTAAGCAGTTCAACCGTCCAGAGCCCCTGGGGCATATCCATATACAGCATATCCGTGGCAGGGTTGGGCCAGGATTGAATGCTTATGGGTGTAACATCTTCAATGCCGGCAGAAACATCGCCGTATACATTGATAATAAGGTTGATGTCAGGATAACCGATGGAGGAATACGTCACCGGGTTTTCTACACCACAGCCTGCGGCTGCAAGGTAACTCGGTGCAGTCTCACCCAGGTTATTCGAACCCAGGAAGAAGGCATGCTCATCTGTGGCGCCATTGGGAATGTGGATGTCCACAATCAGGATCTGTCCTTGTTCAACTATTGCATTGATGGGCACCATCATGTTCACATTGGCGGTATCCAGGATTGTCGTGTCTTTCTTCGCAAGCAGGGTCATATTAGCAAACAACATATTTCCGCTCAGCGTGTAAAGTTCAACGCTCACTGGTTGTCCTGCACCTGCTCCGGATTCCGCATTTTCAATACCGAATTCAACAGCGGTGACATAAAACCTGCCCACAACATTGAATTCTCCAAAGAGATTGTAGGCTCGAATGTAGTGGTTTTCGGACGTATACCCAGTTGCCTGATTGACGCAGGCCACGGTGCCACCAGCGATGGTTTGAGATGCGGAATGCGTATACATCATCTGGGTACCTTTCATCACAGGAGCCGGCTTGACGTCCTGCGCTCCGGCGAATTCATGCTTCCCGGCGGAAAGGATGTTGTCTGATTTCACCTGGGCCTGCAACGACACTGCCATGGCAGCGATCAGAGTGAGTACCAAAAAGAGTCTGTTTTTTTTCATATAAGGCATGGATTAATGTGTTTTTTTGTTTCCGGTGCCGAAGTTAGATAACTTTTTAATGTTATCCGACATCATAAGATGTAAAATGCATCAAATTGTCTGAAGTCGATTACTTTAGGCCACCTCTGGGATGCGCTGTCAGACATTGTCTCGCTAAATCAGGGAGGGTAGGCGCCGGGATAGGCAGCCTTTTCAAGTTCCCTGATCGTCTTGATAGGTCGTTCAGGTTGAAGGTATCGGGCCAGGAATCCGTATATCCTGACCCTGATTTCTCTGGCTTTGCGTGTATCAATTCTGTCAAAGGAATGCCCACCTTCGATATTCTGGAAAACCTCATATTCAAATTTTTTGCCTTCGGCCTTCAGTGCTTTGATCAGGTGCTCCACCTCCAGCACATTCACATCGTCATCGTTGGTATTGGTGTGGATGAGTAATGGCGTCTTCAGCTTATGCGCCTGCCAGGCTGGACTGCGTTTGCGGTATTCGGCCACATCTTCATAGGCTGTTTTTCCCAGATGGTAATCGGCTGAGAAAAGGTTGCGGTAAGACTGGGTCTTGTATCCCATGCGGGCGATGAGGTCGCTAACAGGCACGCCTGCAAACGCTACCTGGTACTTATCTGGATGGTCAAAGATATTCATCAGGGCGATCATGCCCCCATGACTCCAGCCAATGATCCCGATGCGGTTCTGATCGATAAAACTATAGTTTTCCACCATGAAGTCACGGCTGGCCAATACATCATCATTTTCCCTTCCCCCATAATCAATCTGCCGGTAAAACCCTGCGCCATAGCCCGTGCTGCCACGGTACTCAGGAGCTACAACCACGTATTGCTGGGCCATGAGCTCACGAATGATATGTGCATAATATGTGTCAAAATTGGCATGTACCCCACCATGCGGCAAGACAATCAAGGGATATTTCCGGGCATGGTTGATGTCTTTCGGGATGAAAACATACGCATAGAATTTCAGAGGATTACCAAAACCCTGTGCGGTGGGGTTCTTTTCCCGGGCGGGAGGTGGACCGGTAATATATACCTTGTCAATAAAGGCAACATCGCCTGCCTTTTGATACCACAACAAGTCATCGATTTTCTTCTCAAGCGCATCAAAATGGTGCTGGTATCCTGCGATGACCGTACGCAGGGAGTCAATGCGCTTTTCATATACATCTTGTTGAGGAAAGGATAAGGTGTTCATTAACAATCCTATAAGACATAAGATTGACACAAGAATTGTCTTAATGCCTTTCATGAGCATTGGGTCTTAAACAATAATAGTTCGTACGTAGCAGACCAGCATAGGGTTGCAGCTATTTCATGGTCTGGATGGTCATGAAACAAGACAGTAAAGATAGCCTCAGGATCCCATGAAAAGAATAACCATGAGCTATCATCTTATCAAGCCTATTAGCCTGTCATGGCGGTACCTTGTCCGGATGAATACCAATGGGGTATTACATCCCCAGGTACTTGAGAAGCTCGTAAACCAGGAAAGCTGGCCATACAATGGCTTTCAGGAATCCAAGCACACCTACCCAGAAGGAGGTTGCAGTGGAGATAAAATAGATAGCGGCTCCGATGAAGCCAAGACCATACACGGCAGCACTGGTACCGGTTTCAGGACAATCTTTTTTCATGGTGATCAGATATTTGGGTTATTTAATCTCTGCCAGTATCACAACATAGTTCTTTCCATACTTTTTGGCACATTTCGGACAGGTAGTATACCACATGTAGGGCTTGCTGATGTTTATACCTTTCGATTTTGTATGCGATTTAATATCAGCTAACCACTTGCTGGTGTCTTTGAAGGGCCCTTCATAGACACGCGAATAATACTTTCCGCTCAGGAAGACATTGGGATAGCCATGTACCTCGCGGTCTACTGCCAGGTAAAGGTCCATGTTCCATGCGCTGGTATGGTCAGAAAGACCAAGGTTATCAGGCATTTCTGCCTTTGCTCCCATGATAGTCTTCATCATCTTACGAATCACTCCCCCGAAGTTTACAGGCATATACATGAACGTGAATACCTTGCCTTTCAGGAAACGTTTACGTTCCCATTCAATGATCTTGTCTTCCCAGGGTGCCGGGTCGAAGGCGGGGCAGCATTCCTGGTTTGTCTTCTGTTCGTCCATTTTGGTAGGTGTTAGACTTACTGAATCAAAAAAGGTAATGTTTCTCAAATAGGATGGGTACGAAGTTACGATTCTTCAGAAGAAAGCGATGTTAAGTTTTAGGTCCTGCTGTCCAGGGGACCTATCTTTGCAAGGTAGCAAAGAATCTTATTGGTTTTCAGGAGATACGTTGGTAGTGCTATCCTGATCCGGGGCGCGATTCAGGCGATTTTGCTGCATGAACCAGTTGTAGAGGGAGCTGTCGGCATAAACCCGGTGTATATTATGACCCTGCCCATTGAGTCTGGAGTATTTAATGTTTCCTTCGCAGGCCTCCAGCTGTTTCACGATGCTTTCCGTCCGGTGAACGGGCACCACCCGGTCGGCCGATCCGTGGAAGGCCCAGATGGGGATGTCCTTCATGTTACAAACCTGACTGCTCACGGTTCCGCCGCATAAGGGAGCGATGGCTGCGAACAGATGCGGACGCTCAATGCCGAGTTGCCAGGCTCCAAAAGCGCCAAGACTCATTCCGGTAAGGTAAATGCGGTTGGTGTCAATGCGGTATTTTTCCATCAGCTCCTCCAGCAGGGGGTCGAGCCAGTTTTCAGAAGTCCAGTTGCGGTTGGATGGGCATTGAGGGGAAGCGATAAAAAAAGGGAAATGTCTTCCTCGTTCCACATAAAAGGGAGGGCCATAACGCTTCACCCTGTTCAGGTCGCTTCCCCGGGCCGAATGACCATGAAGGTAGATTAGCACGGGATATGCGGCACTATCTGTTTCATAGGTTTGTGGAATATAGAGAAGGTAAGGGTACTTCACACGCTTCTTTACGGGATCCCCGGCCGGACTTCCTGAGCTGAGCAGGAAGAGGGTGAGTATCCCCAGAAGGAAGTATAAGGGTTTACGCATTATCTGTCCATGCAATTAGGAGGGGCAAAGATAATGCAAATGTGCAGCGAGTATGAGATTGGTCACTGACGGCCTCTTATGCAGGAGAACTGCTTCTTTACGATGCAAGGTATCTCATGATTCATATGTCTGTTGTTAGATAAATAACAGAAAGAAGATGTTGAGTTTGCTTCTTGTAAATATCAGTAGATTAGTGATATAAGAATGAATTCAAGTCACTTCTACCATGAGTTCCGAATCAAACCATCTTTATAATCTGGATTAATTCTAATTAATATCCTGGGTCGGAAAAGCGGTTCATTCCTTTGATAAAGAAGAAATTTCTCTACCTTTGTGAACGAAAAAACAATACATTTTCAAAGATGAAACCATCACATATTGAGCACATTGGGATTGCGGTTGAGAACATGGAGCAGGCCATCGCGTACTATGAGGGCGTCTTGGGCCTGCAGTGTTATGGCATAGAAGAAGTAGCCGATCAGAAAGTGAGAACAGCTTTTTTTATGGTTGGACAAACCAAGATCGAGTTGTTGGAATCTACAGATCCAGAGGGCCCTATCGGTAAGTATCTTGCGAAGAAAGGGCCTGGTATTCATCATATTGCCTTTGCAGTTGAAGACGTTTCACAGGCATTGGAACAAGCACGTAATAAGGGTGTAACGCTCATTGATGAGAAACCACGAAAGGGGGCAGAAGGATTGCAGATCGGGTTCCTGCATCCGAAATCGACCCTGGGTGTATTGACAGAGTTCTGCGGTAAACACTAAATTATATAATCATCCCTTCATCGTATTTCCATGGATCATTCAGAGAAAATCAAACAGCTCATCGAGCTCAGGGAGAAGGCCCGCATGGGAGGTGGCCAGGATCGCATAGATGGTCAGCATGACAAAGGCAAGATGACAGCCCGTGAGCGCATCGATATGTTGCTTGACGAGGGTAGCTTCGAAGAATTTGATATGTTCGTCGGTCACCGCTGCTACGATTTCGGTTTACAGGAACAGCAGTTTCTGGGAGATGGCGTCGTAACGGGCCATGGTACCATCGATGGCCGTGTCGTTTATGTGTATGCACAGGATTTCACCGTTTTTGGCGGCAGCTTGTCGGAGACACACGCCAAGAAGATTTGCAAGATCATGGATCAGGCCATGACCGTGGGTGCGCCCATTATCGGGATCAATGACAGTGGTGGTGCACGCATCCAGGAAGGGGTTAATAGCCTCGCTGGATATGCTGAGATCTTTGAGCGCAATATCCTGGCCTCCGGTGTGGTACCCCAGATCTCAGCCATCTTTGGTCCCTGCGCAGGTGGGGCTGTCTATTCGCCTGCCCTCACCGATGTGGTGATTATGAGCGATAAGACCAGCTATATGTTCGTCACAGGCCCCAAGGTTACCAAGACCGTGACGGGTGAAGATATCAGTGTGGAAGACCTGGGTGGCGCCACCGTCCACGCCACCAAATCAGGTGTTGCACATTTCAGAGCAGATGATGAAAATGAAGGCATCCTGCTGATTCGTAAAGCATTGGAATACCTCCCCAGCAATAACCTGGAAGATCCGATCATCACAGCCTGTACAGATCCGATCGACCGGACAGATGATGAGCTGAACGAGATCATCCCGGATAACCCCAGCAAGCCCTATGATGTGAAGGATGTTATCTATCGCATCGTGGATGATCAGGAATTTCTGGAATTTCACAGGCATTACGCAAAGAACATCGTCGTGGGTTTTGTTAAATTCAATGGAATGCCGGTCGGTATTGTAGCCAATCAGCCCAACTATCTGGCCGGGGTTCTCGATATCGATGCTTCCAAGAAGGCGGCCCGCTTCGTCCGTTTCTGCGACTGCTTTAATGTGCCTATCGTTACACTCGTTGATGTTCCTGGATTCCTGCCTGGCAGCGCACAGGAACATGGTGGCATCATCAGTAATGGTGCGAAACTGATGTTCGCCTATGGTGAAGCTACCGTCCCCAAAGTGACGGTTACCTTGCGTAAATCCTATGGTGGCGCCCACGACGTGATGAGCTCCAAGCAGTTGCGCGGAGATATCAATTACGCCTGGCCCACCGCCGAAATTGCCGTCATGGGCCCCAAAGGCGCTATCGAAGTGCTCGAAGGAAAGAAAATCAGCCAGATTGAAGACCCTGTTGAAAGAGCGAGGTTCATTCAGGAAAAGGAAGAAGAGTACCGGAACAAATTCGCGAACCCATACGAGGCTGCCAAATATGGGTATATCGATGATATCATCGAACCCCGGAATACACGCTTCAGGATCATCAGAGCTTTGCAGACGCTGGCCACTAAGAAGCAAACCCTTCCGCCCAAGAAACATAATAATATCCCATTATAAGCTTGACTATCATGATATTGCTGGAACAAATCAGTTTAGACCTCAGCAGGATCAGCGGATACAGCCTGATGGTCAGTGTGGTGGGTTATTTTATTGTCTTCGCTGCACTGATAGTGTTGACATATATCTATGCCAATATCCCGCGCATTATTAACAGCCAGATTAGGCAGAAGCTGAAAAGGCAAGGTAAAAAGACACCTGCCGAAAACGAAAGTATGGACATCCCCGGGGAGGTTACTGCCGCCATCAGTATGGCGCTGGTGAGATTCCTGGAAGAAACACATGATGTCGAAAGTAAGGTAATGACCATTAAGCAGGTCTCTAAGCGCTATTCACCCTGGAGCTCAAAAATTTACGGTCTCAACTCCTATCGCAGATAAAATACCAAGGCTATAACATGAAAAAGTTCAGATTTACCATACGCGGCAACGAATATGATGTTGAAATCAAGGAGATTGAGGACAATATCGCCAGAATGGAGGTCAATGGTACCCTCTATGAAGTAGAGATCCATAAGGAGATCAAAACCACCAAAACACCAACACTGGTCCGTTCGGCAGTGCCCCCACCAAGGCTCAGTGAGCAGAAAATCAAGAAGACCATATCGAGTGGGGCCTCTGCTGTTAAGGCGCCGCTCCCTGGAAATGTGCTACAGATTTTTGTTAAGCCCGGTGATGAAGTTAAGCGTGGAGATAAGCTCCTGATGTACGAGGCCATGAAGATGGAAAACATGGTTCTGGCTGAGAAAGATGGTAAAATATTGAACATCAAGGTGCACGTTGGAGATGCCATCATGCAGGGCGATGTTCTGGTTGAAATGGAATAAAGGCTGGTCTATGAAGCGTTTTATATTGGTAACAGCCGTCATCGGGATACTGGCCCTCATTCATGTCACCTTTAGCTGGGGACAGAATGATACCTTACCCAAAGAGGATACAACGGCTGTCGTGACAGAAGAGCACGGCGTAGAAGTGGTGGAAGAGGTTACTGAGCTTGTGGAAGATGTGGAAAATTCGGAAGCAGGCAGGGGCGTAGTCGAATTCCTGGGATATTCCGGGTTCAGCAACGCCACACCCGGGCACCTCCTGATGATCCTTGTCGGATTATTCTTTATATTCCTGGCAATCAGATATGATTATGAACCTTTGCTTCTGATTCCTATTGGAGTCGGGATCCTGCTTGGAAACATTCCTTTCAAGCTGGATTCGGGCCTGATGCTGGGTATTTATGAGAAAGGCAGTGTTCTCAATTACCTCTACTTTGGAGTCACCAGCGGTATTTACCCACCCCTGATCTTTCTCGGTTTGGGGGCGATGACGGATTTCTCTTCACTGATCTCCAACCCCCGCCTGATGCTGCTTGGAGCAGCAGCCCAGCTCGGGATCTTTGCTACCTTCCTGGGAGCCATCGCCCTTGGGTTTGCCCTTCCAGAGGCTGGCGCCATCGGCATCATTGGTGGTGCTGACGGTCCTACTGCTATCTTCCTGTCTTCCAAACTGGCAAACGGGATAAATATCTTACCGGATGGGACCACCGTGAAAAACCTTATCGGACCAATTGCCATCGCCGCCTATTCCTATATGGCCCTGGTTCCGGTGATCCAGCCGCCGATCATGAAGCTGCTCACAAGCAAGAAAGAGCGGCAGATAAAAATGAAGCCTCCAAGATCCGTCTCTAAGCTGGAGAAGATCCTATTCCCGATCATCGGATTGTTGCTTACCACATTTATATCACCCAGCGCATTGCCTCTTCTCGGCATGTTATTTTTTGGTAACATCCTGAAGGAAAGCGGCGTAACGCGCCGGTTAGCTGAAACAGCCCGTAATTCACTCATCGATATCGTAACCATCATCCTGGGCCTCACCGTTGGTGCCTCAACACAGGCTGATGTTTTTCTTTCCCCGGAATCTATCCTGATTTTCATTCTGGGTGCGCTTTCTTTCATGGTGGCTACAGCCGGGGGTGTCATCTTTGCCAAAGTAATGAACCTCTTCCTTTCAGAAGAGAACAAGATCAATCCGTTGGTCGGTGCTGCCGGCGTTTCTGCAGTACCCGACAGTGCCCGCGTTGTACAGGTGGAAGGCCTGAAAGCAGATCCTTCCAACCACCTGTTAATGCATGCCATGGCGCCCAATGTGTCCGGAGTGATCGGCAGTGCAGTAGCAGCAGGGATACTGCTGAGTTTCCTGCTGTAAGAAAAAGATCAATAGCCAATACAAGGGACCACGTCGGCATACTGCAGGCGTGGTCTTTACTTTTTGGAGATTCGGGGAAGTACCTTACATTTACACCATGCTGATCATAGGAATCGCCGGCGGATCTGGCTCGGGAAAATCAACCGTCGTCCGCCACATCACACGAAGCCTGCCCGATAAGGCTGTCACTATCCTGCCTCAGGATGCCTACTATTTCGATCAGGGTCACCTCTCCCCGGAAGAGCGGGCCCGCATCAATTTCGACCACCCTTCGTCCATCGAATGGGAGCTGATGGTGGCCCATATCGATGTCCTGCGGCAAGGCCAACCCATCGACATGCCGGTATATTCCTATATCACCTGCACCCGTGCAAGAGATGTGATCCCCATTGAGCCAACCCGGGTTCTTATTGTGGAAGGTATTCTGATCTTTACCCATCCCGAATTACGTAAACGGATGAATATTAAGGTCTATGTAGATGCCCCCGCGGATGAAAGGCTGATCCGGATCATCCGCAGAGACACCCAGGAAAGAGGCCGCTCCTACCAGGAGGCCATCACACATTATGAGCGCTTTGTCAAACCCATGCACGAGCAGTTCATCGAACCGACCAAGCAATATGCCGATATCATCGTTCCTCAGGGTGGTGAGAACAGTGTTGCCATTGAGATCATGGCATCCCGTATTCGCATGAATCTGAACAACTAATACATGCAGCTATGCCGGTCTACCTGCTGGATGAGGACCATGGCTTCCCAGATCCGCGCAAAGCTGCTTCAGATGGTTTGCTTGCCATAGGTGGAGACCTTCATCCCTTCCGGCTTATCAATGCATATGCTACCGGGGTATTTCCCTGGTTTGACGAGAATTCTCCCATACTGTGGTGGTCACCGGACCCCCGTTTAGTGCTGTATCCTCATGCTTTCAAATGTTCCAAAAGCCTCAGGCAAACGGTTAGAAATGCACCCTACCACTTTAGCGCAGATACAGATTTTGAGCACGTTATAATGTTATGCGCCGGCATTGATCGACAGGATGGAGCTGGTACATGGATCACTCAGGAAATGATAGATGCTTATAGTGGATTGCACCGGATGGGCATTGCGCATTCGGTTGAGACATGGTACGGGGATGAGCTGGTTGGTGGTTTGTATGGCATCTCACTGGGGAAAGCATTTTTTGGTGAGTCTATGTTTTTCCGCCGGCGGGATGCCAGCAAGGCTGCCTTATGGCAGCTATGTGCTTTCCTGGCGCATCAAGGCTTTCATTTTATCGATGCCCAGATGGAAACAGATCACCTGAAATCGCTGGGTGCTGTGGATTTTCCCAGAAATGTGTTTCTTAAAATGCTCAGGAAAGCGATGGAATTCCCTACTCTACAGGAAAGCTGGTCACAGAGTTTTAATGGATTCCTGCTGGAAACCGGAATGCCGTTCAAAAAGGAATCGCATCAATAAGCTGACGCGTATAATCTTCTCCGGGAGTTGCACAAAGGGCATCCGCTTCACCTTCTTCCACAATTTGCCCGTCTTTCATCACCATGATGCGATCAGACATATAGCGCACAACGGAAAGGTCATGGGAGATGAAGACATAGGTCAGTCCGAAGGCTTCCTTGAGCTCATTGAGCAGGTTCAGTACCTGAGCCTGGACCGATACATCCAATGCAGACACACTTTCATCGCAGACAATAAATTCGGGTGCTACGGCCAGGGCCCGTGCTATGCCGATACGCTGTCGCTGACCTCCTGAAAATTCATGAGGGTAACGTTGGTAGTGAGCATCAGCGAGGCCAACGCGGTCCATGAGCTCCAGGGTTTTTTGCTTTCGTATGGTAGCATCTGGGTACAGCTTATGTATGCGCATGGGTTCCTGTATGGCTTCACCGGCTGTCAACCTGGGATTCAGGGATGAAAAGGGATCCTGGAAAATAATCTGCATCCGGCGGCGCATCAGACGCCAATCCTGAGCATTCAGCCTGCTGAGCGCCTCATCATTGTAGTAAACCTCACCACTATGCCAGGGGATGAGGCCGATCATGCTGCGCCCGAGGGTGGTCTTTCCGCTTCCCGACTCACCGACAAGGCCCAGTGTTTCTCCAGGGTATACGTTAAACCGGACACCATCCACTGCTTTAACAAAGGAAAGTGGACGTCCCAGGATATCACGTTTCACCGGAAACCAGGTGCATAGGTTTTCTACCCGCAGCAGGGGTTGACGGGCATATAGAATCTCATGGGCCTTTTGCCTGTTTTCCGAAGTTATCAGAACAGGTTGGTTGCGTGATATTTGTATATTCGATTCACTATCTAGGTAATCCTTCACAGTTGGCAAGCGTAAAGGCCGGCTATCCATGCGGGGTCTGCAGGCCAGCAAACCACGGGTATAGGGATGAACAGGATTGGAAAAGACCTGCTCCATCGGACCTTGTTCGACGATATTACCATTGTGCATCACCAATACCTCATCAGCCATTTGTCTGATCAAGCCCAGGTCATGCGTAATGAACAGAATGCTGGTGTCATATTTCTGTTGCAACTCCTTCATCAGGGCCAGGATGGTTTTCTGGACAGTGACATCCAGTGCTGTGGTGGGTTCATCAGCAATCAGGAGGGAAGGGTTGCAGGCCATGGCCATTGCGATCATCACACGCTGCTTTTGCCCGCCACTGAGCTGATGGGGCCAGGATGTGAAGATATGTTCGGGTCTTGGTAGTTTTACTTCCTGAAACAGTTGCAGCACACGGGCTTTCGCTTCAGCCTCTGAGTAGGTTCCATGTGCGTGCAGTATTTCAGCAACCTGCCGTCCGCAGCGCATGACCGGATTCAGGGAAGTCATGGGTTCCTGAAAGATCATGGCAATGTCCTTTCCGCGCAGCGCCCGCAGCGCCTTGGCGGGTAGCTTGTCCAGCTGAACCGGAGTACCGGAAGGGCCAGTGTAGCGCAGCGATTCTGCCGTCACCTCAGCAGCATCCGAAGGCAGTAGGCCCATAACCGACAGGGCTGTTACGGATTTTCCTGATCCGCTTTCTCCCACTATGCCCAGGGTCTTACCGCGTCCTATTCCAAAACGGATGCCTTTTACAGCCAGGGTGTGGCCCTGTGCACTCCTGAAGCCGATTTTCAGGCCTTTTACTTCAAGTAAGGGCTGGGTGCTTGCCAGGATCTGCATTTTTGTTCCTGTATCAGGATATGGTTGCGAATGTAACTTAAATTTTATGGATTCTGATAACAAACCCAGTTCTAAGCATAGCCTGTGGTCAATGGCTTCAGGGTTGGCGGGCTTATAAAGTATGCACCAGGATATACCCTTCGATGGTGTCCCAGGCGAGGCGCTGCGTTTCATTGGAATGCTTCATTCTGATTTCTGCAGTCAATATCCCCTGAGGAGCAGGATCAAAAGGGTGGATATAGAGATCGCGACTGAACGAGAGTACCCGTTTCCCTTCAAATTTAAAAAGTGCTTCTTTTGCGGACCAGAAAATGGTCTGTTTGAGCAGGTCTCCTGCGTGCTGGTCTTCCTGTTGTTCGATAAGCGAAAGGAAGCGTGGCCGGACAGCAAAAATCCTCATCGTTGGAAGCTCCAGGTCGATACCTGCAGGGCCCCTGGTGTTTAACATGGCGGCAGCCATATTGCCTGTATGTGTAAGGGAAAGATGCGTGCCGGATCCCGGAAGATGGGGCTTACGGTATTCATCATAGTGAATCACCAGATCCCGGTTCCCGGTAATTTGGAGCAGGGTCGCGCGGCATGCCAGTCGCTGCAGCTGTTTCCCGGGATTCCTGATGCTTTGCAGGATGGCCCTGTCTGACTCACTCAGTGGTATTTCTCTGAAAGTGGCTTCATCCCCTTCCTCAATCTTCCATATCCCGATGTGAATATGGTCATCAATATGACGCTCAAGGAGTAACGGCATAGTCAGGTTTGCTGCAGCGAAAATACGACATCCCGGCGAAAAGGAACGCGGCGACCTTACTTCATTAGACGGGAAAAGCCATGATCACTGTTTTCATGGTGACCATGGCTGGGAGATATATAGGGGATTAATAAGGTCATCGGACGAATTTCCGGGCTGTAACCTGCCGGCCATCGGAAAGGCGAAGTATATACAACCCACTGGGCAGGTCGGCGGTAGAGAAGGTGACACTGCCGTTTAACTGGTCTTTTCTGTCAATTAACTTGCCCGTCAACGAATATAACTCGGCAAAATACAGCTTACCAGGCTCAGGTTTCCATGCAAGGCTAACCGTAGAGGAGGCCTGATCCTGCATCATTTTCATCTCAGGTATAGCGTTGCGCTGAATGCCGGCTACTCCCTGAAAGCTTAGGTTGTCTATCCAGAATTTCCGGGATGTCTTGACCGATGGCACTTGCACCGGAAGGATGAGATAACTGATCATGATATAACAGGTGTCGGGATTCCCCACGCCTGTTTGCTGCACCGGAACGCTGAAAGGGGTGAATGCAGTTGCCATGTTGCCCAGTTCAAGGGTGCCTTCACCAACGATCACAGAAGAATCCAGGATAGGGTCGTAGCGGGTGAAAAGCAGTGAGATCATGGCTGGTTCCATCACGCTTGCACCATCATATTTGTAATAACCGTTCAGGGTGAGCGGAAGCTGTGATACAGGGAAAGAGGTAAAGATGTCTCCACCGGCCAGACTACCACTGATTTCCATCATGGCACTGTAGGATCCTGATCGTGCATCGGTGGAGGGAGCAAGTCCGATGCCGCCCATCCCTGTCATGGCATAGAGCAGACTGGTAAGTGGGTACCATCCTGTAGGATAGTCAAAAATCACAGGAGGTCCCATAAATGAGACCGTGTCTTTGTCCCATGTCTCAAAACCGGCGTTGGGAATGGCCTGGGAGAAGAGGCTGGTCATCATCAGCCAGATCCCGGCAATCAGAGTAAGTACTGTTCTTTTCATGGGTGGGGTGTTTAACGATTCATGATATATAATACAAAAGTTATGCCAGGTCTTTCGGCCTGGCATAAACACTGTCTTAATAAATGCTAAACGGGGCTCAGTCGGCGGGTTCAATCGGCGCAGCAGCCATACCACCCAGTTCTTTATCGATGTGATACATACCACCACCTGTCTGGCCTGCCAGCTGCATTTTGTCCAGGATTCCCTTCACAGTACTTTCTTCTTCGATCTGTTCCTCAATATACCACTGCATAAACTGGCCGGTGGTATAGTCTTTCTCCTCCAGTGTCAGTCCGTAGAGTTTATTGATTTCAGAGGAAACATAGCGTTCATGTTCGAACACATGATGGAAGACCTCAGGCAGGGAGGCGTATGTGGCAACCGGGTTTTCCAGTTTATCCAGCAATGCGTGTCCCCCGCGGTCGTTGACATAATGAACGATCTTAAGCATATGCATCCGTTCTTCATCGGATTGACGGTAAAGGAACGCAGCTGCTCCGGGAAAGCCATTCACTTCACACCATGATGCCATGGCAAGGTATATTCGCGAGGAGTGCTCTTCCACTCCAATCTGATGATTCAGTGCTTTTTCGATTCTTTCAGTTAACATGGCTTAGTCTTTTTATATTGAACACAACAGGATATCAAATGTTCAACGATTATCCATCTTTTAATGCATTGGCGCCGCTGACAATCTCCAGAATCTCATTTGTAATGGCTGCCTGCCTGGCCTTGTTATAGTTCAACTGCAGTTCTTTGAGTAATTCTTTCGCATTGTCGGTGGCCTGATGCATGGCTGTCATGCGTGCACCGTGCTCTGCAGCAAAGGAATCAAGCAAGGCTTTGTAAAGCTGTATCCGGAGGATTTTCGGAATTAATTCCTGGGTCAGTTCTTCACGTTTAGGTTCGAGGATGTAGTCTTTGTGCACAGCCTTTGATTGCTTCCCAAGCTGAGCCGGTATCACTGGCAGAAAGGGCTCATTGACGAGCTTCTGGGTTGCTGCATTCTTGAATTGATTGTAAACCAATATAATACGGTCGTAATCCCCTTTGGTGAACTGCGCCATCAATTGTTCAGCCAGAGGTGAGACCTGATCAAATTTCAGATTGTCGAACAAGTGGTCCAGTCGTTCGATGACAGGATATTTACGTTTGGTGAAAAACTCACTTGCCTTACGTCCAATGGTGATAAGGCTCAGATCCCCTTTTTCATATTGCTCCCGGTAGGTTTCCTGCATAAGTTGCAAACCCGCACGGATTACATTGGTATTGAATGCTCCGCACAATCCCCGGTTCGATGACATAACGATCAGGAGTATGCGTTTTGGTTCACGCACCCGGGCCAGCTCACTTTGCTGATCCGCATCCATGGAGGCGGTCAGGTCACCAAGGATTTCCTGCAGTTTGACAGCATAGGGTCGCAGTGTAAGGATGGCATTCTGGGCGCGACGCAGTTTGCTGGCAGCAACCATCTTCATCGCAGCAGTGATTTGCTGTGTGGATTTGATCGAGGCGATCCGGTTTCTGATTTCCTTGAGATTGGCCATCGCTTCCTTCTATAATTGCTTTGCCTGGTTTATTTCTTGTCGTATTTGACGAGCAGGTCTTTGGCCACAGATTCCAGCACGGACAGGTCTGCATCGTTCAATTGGCCTGACCGGATGCGATCCAGCACATCGCGGTGCTTTTCATCCAGGGTATGCAGGTACTGATCTTCAAAGTCCCTTACTGATTCCAAAGCCAGGCCTTTCAACAATCCACGTGTGCCGCAGAAGATGATGGCAACCTGTTTCTCCACTTCCATGGGGCTGTGCAGTCCTTGTTTCAGGATTTCCACGTTGCGTGCGCCCTTATCCAGTGTGGCCTTTGTGGCTGCATCCAAATCAGACCCGAATTTAGCAAAAGCCTCCAGTTCACGGTATTGTGCCTGGTCCAGCTTTAGGGTACCGGCTACCTTTTTCATCGACTTGATCTGTGCATTACCACCTACCCTGGATACAGAGATACCCACGTTGATGGCAGGCCTGATACCGGCATTGAACAGATTGGACTCCAGGAAGATCTGACCATCCGTGATGGAGATCACATTGGTCGGAATATAGGCTGATACGTCACCGGCCTGGGTTTCGATAATGGGCAGGGCTGTGAGGGAACCGCCACCCTTTACCTTGTCTTTGATCGATTCAGGAAGGTCATTCATCTTGCGGGCGATCTCGTCTGAAACGATGATCTTAGCGGCACGTTCCAGGAGCCTTGAGTGGAGATAAAACACATCTCCGGGATAGGCTTCACGTCCGGGCGGACGCCTCAGCAGCAGGGATACTTCACGATAAGCAACAGCCTGCTTAGAGAGGTCATCGTAAACGACCAGTGCCGGACGGCCGGTATCCCTGAAATATTCCCCAATAGCTGCACCTGTGAAGGGAGCATAAAACTGCATGGCTGCTGGATCAGATGCGGTAGCCGCCACGATGATGGTATAGGCCATGGCACCATGGTCTTCCAGCGTCTTGTAAACATTGGCAATGGTCGAGCCTTTTTGTCCAATGGCTACATAGATGCAATAAACTGGCTGCCCTTTGTCAAAAAACTCCTTCTGATTGATGATGGTGTCGATGGCGATGGAAGATTTTCCGGTCTGGCGGTCACCGATAATAAGCTCACGCTGTCCACGCCCAATCGGGATCATGGCATCGATGGCTTTGATACCTGTTTGCAGCGGCTCATTGACAGGCCGGCGATAGATGACACCAGGCGCCTTGCGCTCCAGCGGCATCTCATACAGATCACCCTGGATATCACCTTTGCCATCGATGGGTTCGCCAAGGGTGTTGATAACACGCCCGAGCAGCTTTTCTCCCACCTTGACCGAGGCAATGCGCTTGGTGCGCTTAACCAGATCCCCTTCCTGAATCTCACTGGATTCTCCCAGTAAAACAGCCCCGACATTGTCTTCTTCAAGGTTAAGGACGATGCCCATCAATCCATTCTTGATGAACTCGATCATTTCACCTGACTGAACATTGTTGAGACCATAAATACGGGCAATGCCGTCACCCACCTGCAGGACGGAGCCGATCTCTTCCAGTTCGGTCACATCTTTATATCCGGCCAGTTGTTGGCGTAAGATCGCGGTTACTTCTGAAGGTTTAATCTCTGCCATACCTTATCTCCTTGCTTAAATTGCTCTGATATAACGGTTTACTTTAAATTCTTTCCTGAGTTTTTCAAAATGCTTCAACAGGCTGGTATCGACCTGCATGTTATCATACTGAAGAATGAAGCCACCAATAAGGGCGGGCTTTACCTGTTCATCCAAAACGATCTCAGCCTTACTGGCCGCTTTTACCTTGTTGATGATCTGCTTTTTCACATCATCTTTCAGCGGAGCTGCGGTCAGCAAGGTGACTGTCTTGATCCCTTTGTGTTCCTTGTACAATTCATGGAACCATCCCGCCATACCTTCCAGGTGTTTTTCTCGGCCCGAGGTCGTAATGATACGCATGAACGACACCGTACTTTGGTGGCATTGTGATGAGAACAAGGTGTTCAGGATGCTGATTTTCTTGCTTTTACTGATGACAGGGTTTTGCAGCATCAATTTCAGGTCACGGCTTCCATGTATGAGTTGCCCAATCAGGCTCATGTCCTTCTCCACTGCTTCCAGGATGCCCTGTTCGAGGCTAAAGTCAAAGAGGGCCTGGGCATACCGGGTGGCTATTTTGCTATATCTTGCCATGCTTCAATCAGACCTTAGTTGATGGTAACTTCGCGAGCCAGTTTCTCAACCAGGGCTTGCTGTTTAGGGTCATCCGACAACTTTTCACGAATGACTTTTTCCGCGATTTCCAGCGAAAGCAAGGCGATCTGATTCTTCAGATCGGTCAGTGCCGCCATCTTCTCGTTTTCTATGGTTTCCTTGGCTGCCTCAATGATGCGGTCTGCCTCGGCATTGGACTTTTTCTTGGCGTCTTCAATAATGGACTCCCGCACCTTGCGGGCTTCCCGCAGGATATCATCTCGCTCTTCCTTGGCTTCGCGCAGCAGCTTTTCATTGTCGATCTTCAGCAAAGCCATTTCTTCACGCGCTTTATCGGCAGCGTGCAGGGCGTCATCAATATGACGCTCGCGTTCCCGCAACCCCTGCATGATCGGTTTCCATGCGAATTTACCCAGGATGAACAACAAGATGCTGAAAGCTATGGCTGTCCAGAAAATCAATCCTATACCAGGGCTAACTAATTCCATATCTGGTCTTTCATTAAATAAACAACACTAAATGAGACTGCCGGAATCCGGGCCAACCGCCCGGATCCTGGCAGCATGCTTCGTTCGGCTTAGAGGAAAACAATAAGCAGACAAACGACGATAGCAAAGAAGGCAACACCTTCGATAAGTGCGGCTGCAATGATCATGTTGGAACGGATGTCACCGACAGCTTCAGGCTGACGGGCGATCGACTCCAGCGCGCTCTTACCGATGTTACCAATGCCCATACCGGCACCGATGGCGGCAATACCTGCTCCCAGGCCTGCTCCAAGTTTTGCAAAAGGAGCAAGATCAGCGGCTACCTGTAGAAGAATACTGAGTAATGACATAGTGTTGAAGGTTTGATGAATGGTTATTGAGGGTTAATGAAATCAATGATGTGCATGTTCTTCTGTGGCCATCCCGAAATAGAGGGCACTCAATAAAGTAAATACGTAAGCCTGGATGAAAGCCACCAGCAACTCCAGCAAATACATGAATACGGCAAAAGCAATGGAGACAACAGAAACGCCATAACCCAGGGCCGTTTGCATTTCACCGAAAATAAAAATGAGAGAAATAAAACCCAGCAAAATGATATGCCCGGCCGTGATGTTGGCAAAGAGACGGACCATCAGAACGAAAGGCTTTGTAAACATCCCAACCACCTCGACAATAGGCATGAGGGGAACCGGGAACTTTAACCACCAGGGTACACCTGGCGCATTGAAGATATGGGTCCAGTATGCCCTGTTGCCACTGAAAGTCGTGATCAGAAAGGTGAAGACCGCCAGAACCATCGTTACGGCGATGTTGCCCGTAACATTGGCACCACCGGGGAAAATGGGGATGAGACCCAGGAGGTTGTTGAAGAAGATGAAGAAGAATAAAGTCAACAGAAACGGCATATACCGCTCATACCGCTTCTCTCCGATAGAAGGTATGGCCACATCGTTCCGGACGAACAGGATGATTGGTTCCAGCAGCGACTGTAATCCCCTGGGAGCACTTTTGCTTTGACGCTGATACCGCCGCCCGATCGAGATAAATATGATGGCAAGGATGGCCATGCTGACAAAGATGGCCAGGACGTTCTTGGTAATGGAGAGATCAAGGGGTAAGGCTGCCTGCGTGTCTTCTTCAGTCGTTCCAGGTAAGGCTTTGACAATCTTGCCCTTATTGGGTCCTGCAGACGCGACCATATAACCCTTGTAGGCGTCATGGCCATGATGGAAATGCTTGCTGCTAAATACTGTCAGTCTGCCCTGATCATACAGTATCACCGGCAGGGGAACACTCAGGTGAAACGACCCGATGTCCAGAATATGCCATTCGTGAGCGTCAAGAATATGCCCCGTGATCAGGTGACCGGCATTGAATTTCTTCTTCTGGCCTTCTCCATGCTGATCTCCATGACTGTCAGGCCCCGCTGCAGCGGCAAAAGCCACCCATCCCAGGAACAAAATCATGGAAAACAACCATCTACTCCAGCTAGTTATGTTCATCATTTTCAGTACTCTGGCAGTTCGCAAAAAAGTGCTGCAATGTTAAGAATAATTATAGAAAGATGTAAATATTCTTCATAAATTCTGCCCCTGTTTGGCGTTGTAAGCCCTGGTAATTCATACTTTCGGCTCTCAAACCCTCATCAAGCGACCTACGATGAAGAAAAACACCTGGATCCCGCTTTTGTTGCTGACCCTGTTCATATTTTTTATTTATCTGATGTACAACCTGGTTTTTACCTCACCATCCCTTAGGAAAGCGGAGAAGGAGCTTAAACAGGTTGATCAGGGTATGGAGCAGGCCATCCAACGGCTGGAACATGCCGGCATTACTCTCGACACAGCCCTGTTACGCATAGAAACCAGCAGACAGGAACTCTCTACCTACAGGGTCCAGTCTGATACCCAGCACCGGGAAATGGAGCTGCGACTCGATTCTGCCTTGATGCGACTGGATCAGGTTTTACAAAATCTCGACCAGGAGAGAAAGACACTGCAATCACTGCAACAGGAGCTTAAACAACTGGAATAAAAGAAAGCCCTCTCATGAAAAGATGGATATCGTTGTGTTTCCTCACAACACTCACTGCCGGATTATGGTTGGCAGAGGCCCAGGAATCCAGGCCAGAAACAACCCCATCAAGCGCCTATTGCCAGGGATTTCAGGCTCCTTCCATCCTGCGCCATGGAGATACCGTGGTCGGATACTGTGATAGCCTGATCATTATCAATCCACTGAGATACAGGCTATATGAAGAGGCCAGGAGATATGTGCTCTCTCTGGACCCTGCCTCCACTGCACGGCAATTGGGAGACTTCCGGGCCGACCTGGAGCGACTCAGGACCGCCACTGCCCATAGAGAAGCTACCTTCGAACAGCTTGAATCGTCCTATGCACAGCATCTGGATGACCAGGAGAAACGGTTGTCAGGCTTGCAGATGGAGTTACAAATGGCTCGTAAGGAATTGGAAAACAGCAGGGTATTGTTGAATGAAGTACAGGAAGATCTACGTAAGAGGGCAAAGCAACGCCAACATACGGCCCTGGTATTTGGAACAGGAGGACTGCTGGCAGGAGCACTCATTGGCATGATCATCGCCCAATAAGCCGGCGCCAGGTAAGGCTGTCTGCGCTATACATGAGCAGATTTGCATATTTTTGCGCCATGGCAAACGAAGACCTTTTTAAGAAGATAATCGCCCATGCCAAGGAGTATGGGTTTGTGTTCCCCTCGAGTGAGATATACGATGGCATGGGCGCTGTTTACGACTATGGCCAGAATGGGGCAGAACTGAAGAAGAACATCCGCGAGCACTGGTGGAAAGCCATGGTGCAATACCATGAAAATATTGTCGGGCTGGATTCGGCCATTTTTATGCACCCCACCGTGTGGAAAGCCTCCGGACATGTGGATGCCTTCAATGATCCTTTGATTGACAACAAAGATTCCAAGAAAAGATACCGTGCTGATGTACTGATCGAGGATCATCTGGCCGGCCTTGAGGATAAGATCAACAAGGAGGTGGAAAAAGCCGCCAAACGTTTTGAGAATTTTAACCCGGACCTCTTCCTGGAAACCAACCCCAGGGTCCTGGAATACCGCAGGAAGATCGAAGAAATCCGGCAGCGCTTCAATGCTGCCATGGCCGTCGACAACCTGGATGATGTTCGCCAGCTCATTGTCGACCTCGAGATTGTATGCCCCATCTCCGGATCACGTAACTGGACTGACGTCAGACAGTTCAATCTGATGTTCTCCACCCAGATGGGCTCCACTTCCGATGGTGCCGGTGTTGTGTACCTGCGCCCGGAAACGGCCCAGGGAATCTTCGTCAATTATCTCAATGTTCAGAAGACCGGCAGGATGAAACTGCCGTTTGGCATTGCCCAGGTCGGGAAAGCCTTTCGAAATGAGATTGTTGCCAGGCAGTTCATTTTCAGGATGCGGGAATTTGAGCAGATGGAGATGCAGTTCTTCGTTCAGCCTGGCACCGAAATGACCTGGTTCGAGTACTGGAAAAAGGAGCGACTCAACTGGCACCTTTCGCTTGGAATCCCTGCCCAGTATTACCGTTACCACGACCATGAAAAGCTGGCACATTATGCCAACGCAGCTACGGATATCGAATTTAATTTCCCCATCGGATTTAAGGAGCTGGAAGGCATCCATTCGCGCACAGATTTTGACCTGAAGGCTCACCAGGATTATTCCGGAAAGAAACTGCAGTATTTTGACCAGGATCTCAATGAGAGCTATGTGCCCTATGTCGTCGAGACATCGATAGGATTGGACAGGACTTTCCTGGCTGTGCTGTCGTTTGCTTATCATGAGGAAAAACTGGAAGATGGTTCAGAAAGGGTCGTTCTCCGCATCCCGCCCAAATTGGCTCCCAATAAGGTCGCTGTGCTGCCGTTGCTGAAAAAGGATGGACTTCCGGAGAAAGCCCGCGAGATCATGGATGTGCTCAAGCAGCATCATATGTGTTACTACGAGGAGAAAGATACCATTGGCAAACGCTATCGCCGGCAGGATGCTATCGGAACGCCTTATTGTATCACGGTTGATCATCAGACCCTTCAGGACGATACCGTTACCATCCGGGAGCGCGACAGCATGAAGCAGGAACGTATCCCTGCAACACGTATCCTCGAATATGTATCTGGATTACTGGTAGGGTAGGTCTTCTTTCTCTTTATAGGACTGTGACAGAAACAGATCATTCTATCTTTCTGTAAATCAACCCAAACTGGAATAAATTCCGGGTATATTCAGCCTCACCTGAGAGGTTGTATATACTCGCCGTAACGCCATACTTCTTTTTAAATATCGCTGCAGCAGACATGTATGTTCCGGCGGCCTCATTCCAGCCGAATTCAAGTCCACTCCCGTCTTTTAATCCAAATCCTGAGCCAAGGGCAATTTGCAAGCCCTGCCTGCTTCTGAATCCTGTCTGAAATGGAAAATAGTCATTATAGCCTAGCTCTGCGTAGACAATATGTACAGGAAAAAGCCTAAAGGTGCCTGAGAAAGCAACATAGTTTTCTGGTGAAAACGCCATGGAATAGGGAATCCCGCCCAGTACATCCTCCTGCATGCTACGCCCGGCACGGAGAAAGGATCGTATTCCAATCCATTTGAAATCGAATTCAGCACCGGGTGAGAAATCAAACAGCATGATGTTTTCTCCCGGGTTCCCGCTTAGGTCGGCAATACTGCCAAACGTCATATCTCCACCAAGCCGGATACGCCGGTAGGGAGCAGCTTCAAAAACATACCGGTATCCCAATCCAATTGCATTGGAACGATGCTGGTACGCAGGCCCCACGGGTGAATAATAACTATCTGAACATCCTGTGACGTATTGCGGGGCTTGTCGGTACTGACTGAACGCATGGTATCCGTAACCAATGCGAAATTCATTGTATCTATTATATAATATGGAGTCTGAAGATGGTGAGATGCTTGCAGCACTGTCTGAATACGCATATTTCTGCCCTAAGGTATCCTGAATGATCTCCTGCGCAACCAGGTACCCGGATGAAATCAGGGAGAAAAACAAAAAAGGTACCGGGACCAGGGAAGTCCATTTCTGTAATACCTTGTTTTCCAGGCTGGTCTTTATCTGCAGTGCCATGGCTGGTAGCAGAATCATTTCCAACAGGAGAAACTCTACCGCTGTAAACCAGGGTCGGATCAGGAGTATAAACATACCCATTATCAGTAGTCTCCACATCGTTGGCCGGTGTGGTCTGTATATATTTATCTTTACAATAGATTGTCTTTCAGTAAAATAAATAAAGAAAACAATAAAGAAGATGGCCAGGATAAGGATCCATTGTATGATTTTCAGTCCAATGAAAACATCACCCATGTATTGGTTGGTGACAGGATCCCGCCAGAATTCTATCTCCAACCTACCGAAGGCCAGTAATCCAATGCTAAGCAGGAGCAGGTTACCACTTCTTTTAAACCTGGACCGGAAGAGATACACCATGACCATCACGATAATGCCCAGTATTACATGATAAAGCTGCGTCGGATGGACAGGGAGTGAAAGTAAAGCGTCAGTCTTTATGTGCCCATGGATCAGATGGTTATGATAGGCATGTGTGTGGGAGGGATAGCTCACCCCCCATGGCAGGGATGTTGGGCACCCATGGCAGCATCCGGCGATGAGACAACCAACACGTTGTACAGTCATGGCGAGCGGCAGGCCTATGGCAAAGGCATCCGCCTCGGGTCTGTGAAATTGCAATAAATGGCGGGCAATGAAAATGCCGAAAATACCGCCGGCCAGTCCGCCTAAGGCAGACTTCGAGGAAGTCTCCGGAAAGCGGAAATCAATAAACATGGTTTTCCAGTCAGCCGCAGTATAACTCATGAGTTTCGTTCCGATAATCATGAACAGGACCCCGGAAAGTAGGATTATCCAGGCGGGAAGTAGGGGATATTTCTTTTGATGACAATGGCGTAAAAAGAAGGAGCCTAGGATAAAAAAGGCACCCAGGTAGCACAGGTCATACAAAAACTGTCCATTGGTTACAGAAATTTCCATTATCAGCGAATAGTAAATACAAGATAGGCTATTTCAAGGGATGATGGCTGCTGTTTTAAAAAATTGTCCGGGTGGCCTGGTTCTTATAGGTGATGTTTTTTCGGAGGACAATCCTTGCGGAGGTTACCTTATCATTTATTGTTGTACATCCCCATTGTCCTTTCAACACCGATTCCCACAAAACTCTTGATCATGTCGACCCCTTGCTGGATGCGCGGTTCCAGGTTTTTTAGTTCGGCAGTGCTGTATTTTCCAAGGACATATTCAACCTGGTATCCCTGTGGGAAATCCCGGCCGATGCCGAAACGTAGCCGGGCATATTCCTGGGTACCCAGCTGGGCACTGATGTCAGACAGGCCGTTATGGGTTCCGTCACTTCCTTTGGCGCGCATGCGCAACACACCTGGTTCCAGGTCCAGGTCGTCCACCAGTACAAGCAGGTTTTCCAGCGGAATGTTTTCTTTGGTAAGCCAGAATTTTACAGCTTTCCCGCTGAGGTTCATATAGGTGGTAGGCTTAATCACGACCAGTATACGACCCTTATATTTCAGCCGGCTGACCTGTGCGAAGCGATCCGGTTTGTATGTCCCACTGCCAGCGGCTACCAGGGCATCGGCCAGCATAAAACCGATGTTGTGACGCGTTTTATCATACTCTGCCCCGATATTTCCGAGGCCGGCAATCAGGTATTTCATAGCGTTAAATAAGATGAACGGTACTAAAACAACCGAACAGACAAACTTACATTTTCTTTCCCAAGATACCATCGGGCCGGCTTTTCAAGGTGCTGAAAAGCCGTACCATGCGCACCTGCTTCCAGGTGGGATATAAAAAAACCGGCGGGGTAAGCCGCCGGTATCAAAAAGTGAGATCGTCTTAGTTTTCTGCCGGGGCTTCACCTTCAGCTGATGCTTCTTCCTCATCGTCAGGGAGGGCACCTGGTGCGCCGGCACGGGTAGCCTTGATGGTAACCACCACGCTGTTCTGCGGGTCCAGAAAGCTCAGCTTTGGCCTGCTCAGGTCCTTGATACGGATGCTGCCGTTGATATCCAGCTTGGTGATATTGATCTCGATAAAGTCAGGAATGTCTTCCACGAGACCTTTAATTTTTACCTTACGGAATTTGCTGACGAGCTTGCCGCCACGCAGCACACCCCTTGCTGTTCCGGTGATTTTCAGCGGAAGGCCCACGACCACCGGTTTACCGGGGAGAACCTGGAGGAAATCGACATGCAATACGCTGTCAGTGACAGGGTGGTACTGAACATCCTGCAGAATAGCGTTGATTGTCTTGCTTCCCAGTTCGAGGCTGACCTGGTAAACTTCAGGCGTGAAGATGAGTTTTCCGAACTCTTTTTCATCCAGGGTAAAATGGATTTGCTCATCGCCACCGTAGACAACACAGGGCACCAGGCCTTGCTGCCTGTTTTTCCGAGCATCTTTTTTCCCTACGCTCTCACGGAGAGAGCCGCTCATAGATACTGTTTTCATAGTTTATAATTGATTGGTTGATAATGGTTTATTAGAATTTGAACAATGAACTTATGGATTCGTAATTCACCACCCTGCCGATCACATCAGCTAGCAGATCAGCTGTACTAAGTACCCTGATCTTGTCAGATTCCTGCTTCAAGGGGATGGTATCTGTTACCAGGATTTCCGTAAAATGGGAATTGTTGATACGTTCGATGGCTTGACCTGTCAGCAGAGGGTGCGTACAAACACCCCGCACACTGGCTGCACCGTGGCTGACCATCAGTTCAGCGGCATGGGTGATGGTACCTCCTGTATCGATGATGTCATCCACCAGCACCACATCTTTGCCTTCCACATCTCCGATCAGCTCCATTTCCTCTACCTGGTTGGGCTTGGTACGTTGCTTATAGCAGATGACAAAGCCGGTGTTCAGGATTTTGGCGTAAGCGGCTGCCCTCCTTGTTCCACCTGTATCGGGCGAAGCCAGGATGAGGTTGGGAAGGTTCAGGCTGCGGATATAGGGGATGAAGATGGAAGAAGCAAACAGGTGGTCGACCGGCACATTGAAGAAACCCTGGATCTGGTCGGCGTGGAGGTCGATGGTGATGATGCGGTTCACGCCGGCTGTGGTGAGCAGATCCACGATCAGCTTGGAAGCGATGGATACGCGGGGTTTGTCTTTGCGGTCCTGGCGGGCGAAACCGAAGTAGGGGATCACTGCGACGATGGAGCGGGCGGAGGCCCGTTTGGCAGCGTCGATCAGCATCAGAAGCTCGAACAGGTTGTCGGTGGGGGCGAAGGTTGACTGCACAATAAAGACATCGTGGCCGCGGATATTCTCTTCGAAGCTGGGTTGAAACTCACCATCCGAGAACACCTGCAGGGATACCCTACCGAGGTCCTGTCCGAAACTGGATGCAATGTTTTTGGCGAGGTATTCCGTCGCCCTGCCTGAAAAAATTCTGACTTTTGAAGTCATGGGGTGAGCTTTTTCCCGTTCGGGTTCGCGCTGCAAAGGTAGACAATTCTTCCGGAATGCGCCAGCCTGATCGCAATGGGGGTTTTACCGTCAGTTTGATGCGTTGTTAATGTTTTGATCAACCAATTATGGGGTGGAACTACAGATGGTTGCGTAGTTATCCGATTGTCAGATTAACGCGTTTCCCAAGTCCGAATTCGAATATCCTGTAAAGTGTCGAAAGCTGAATATCGCATTTGCCATTTTCAAGTCGGGAAATATAGCTTTTCTTCGTTCCGACTTTCCCCAGTTGTCCGTAGGCTGTGCCTGCGGACCTGATAAAGTGTAGGCTATGCCTCCCACTCCGACCTTCCCTCCCCCTAACCCCCTCCCTTGCAAGCATTTGTCGATTTTGTTGGCATTTGTCCGGGAGGGGGGATATGGTTTTTGTGTATCGCATCTTGCTATTAACATACCGCCCCTGCGGGGCGTGGTTCTTTAGAAGATAGCTTGATACTGGCTGATTATTGATATGCACTACTCACCATAGATAAATTAAACCTTTTTTCGCCAGGATAATAGGGGATTGGCGTTAAAAATTTCCGAAGCCCTGGAGGAAATTTAGCCAATCCCCTATGGTTTTGGTGAGCGGAGCGAATCAAAAATCCCTCCGAAAAAAGCGCCCTTTCTTTGGTTCCTTTCTTTGGGCGCGCAAAGAAAGGAACATAAAAAAACCTTGAATTCTCCGCTAGCGATCGTCTTCAGGCACCTTCGAACTCGGCCCCTTCCCATGGTGCAATCCACTTTTGTACTCCTTTAACTCTGCGGTCCAGTTGTCCGTAGGCTGTGCCTGCGGACCTGATAAAGTGTAGGCTATACCGCTGTTCGCATTAACGTGATCACGCGTACCGTGCACATGTTCGTACGTGCACATGTGCACACGTCCATTTGTTCAGGCTACAATCTGAACCGCCATGCACCGCAATAGCAAAACCCTTTCGCAAATTTCCGATGGGGGTTTCCTGTCGAATGGATAAGAAAAGGTCTTACCTTTGCGCTTCACAATTCTACACTCCATGCCCGGGTGGCGGAATTGGTAGACGCGTTGGTCTCAAAAACCAATGAGTGCAAGCTCGTGCCGGTTCGATCCCGGCCCCGGGTACTTAAAACAGAGTGAGCGTGAGAGCGAGAGCGAGCACGCTCATTCTGTTTTCTCTATTCTCACTCTCAAACTCACACTTTTTATTTCTTTTTATTGATCGCTTTCGCGATCACGCTGCTTTTCAGTTTACAGCCATCAGCAAATTGGTTACAGGCCAAAGGCTCCCAACCCCGTGGGGGGGATAATTAGGAATTAGGAATTAGGAATTAGTAATCAGGTAATTACGAATTACGAATCGTTGCTGATTGCTGATGGCTGACCGCTGGTGCACCCAACCCCGTAGGGGTGGCATATTGGTAGCCCGGCGGAATAAACACAGAATCAAGCCCCCTCCCATGACCGGCGATGATAGTTGGCTGATGGTGATTGGGAGGGGGGCAGGGGGGAGGGGAAATAATTAGGAATCAGGAATTAGGGATTAGTAATCAGGTAATTACGAATTACGAATGATTGCTGATCGCTGTCAACTGATCGCTGATCCCTCGCTGTCCGTACCGTCCACGCTACGGACTTGATAATCATTGAATTTACCTAAAGCCTTTGTCCCTTATCATCTTTTTCTTCTTTGTCATTGGTATCAATCAACCTGCCTATGATCTAGTGGGAATTTCTTCTTGTTCATTTCTTTGCTCGCCCAAAGAAATAAACCAAAGAAAGGGCGCTTTTTTCGAATGATCCTGCGAAAAAGGGTTTATCCGCTCCGCGGATAACAATAGAATTATTGAACGACATTGCGTGGATACAAGGTTTGATTCCACGGACTCCCGCAGGGAGTCCAACAAGGGTAACCCCGGGTGAAGTAAGCGTACAGGATGTCTGCCACAGCCACCTAACTTCGCCCAGCTTACTGAACCCGGGGAGCAGAACCCCAACCCAATACCACCGGGACTCCCGCCAGGGAGTCCAACAGGTAAAAGCCTTAAGCAATTAAGGAAGAAGCAGATAAAGAAAAATCACGAAAATCTTATCGATTAAATCTTCCATTTTCAGGTTGCGATTCGTATATACTCAGAAAAAGCCATGCACGTCTACTCACAGCATTTGTATCAATGGGTTTGGGGAACAAAACATCGTGAACCGGTGATGACTCACAAAGGCCAAGATCGATTATATGCTTACATTGCCTCAATCTTAAGAAACAAGAAGTGTCATGTACACAAAATCAACGGCATTGAAGATCATTTACATATAGTTAGTTCTTTACCACCTGCACTTGATGTTTCTGGATTGATTAAGGACATGAAGATCGCATCGGGGATATTTATTAGAAAAAGTGGGATTTTTCCAGAATTCAGAGGGTGGCAGGAGGGTTATGGTAGTTTTACCTATTCCAAATCAGCGCTGGTGAAACTGATTCCTTATGTTGAGAATCAGAAGCAACATCACAGGAATACAACATTTAAGGAGGAGCTGATTGCGTTGTTGGAAGAACATGATATCGAATACGATGAACGCTATTTGTGGTAGTCTTGTTTTTCAGGCAATTCATTTCATCCATGGTTACCGCTGTTGGACTCCCTGGCGGGAGTCCTGGGGGGGTAAGGAGCATGGCTGTTATACCCCGGATTCATGACGGAAGAAGGTAGTCCTGACGCATCTGATTTTCCTGTTGGTCATTTCATCCGTGGTTACCGCTGTTGGACTCCCTGGTGGGAGTCCTGAGGAGGTATGGCGCATGGCTGTTATACCCCGGATTCATGACGGAAGAAGGTAGTCCTGACGCATCTGATTTTCCTGTTGGTCATTTCATCCGTGGTTACCGCTGTTGGACTCCCTGGCGGGAGTCCTGAGGAGGTATGGAGCATGGCGGTTATACCCCGGATTCATGACGGAAGAAGGTAGTCCTGACGCATCTGATTTTCCTGTTGGTCATTTCATCCGTGGTTACCGCTGTTGGACTCCCTGGCGGGAGTCCTGGGGGTATTGGGTTGGGGTTCTGCGCCCCGGGTTCAGTAAGCTGGGCAAAGTTAGGTGGCTGTGGCAGACATCCTGTACGCTTACTTCACCCGGGGTTACCCTTGTTGGACTCCCTGGCGGGAGTCCTGGGGGTATTGGGTTGGGGTTCTGCTCCCCGGGTTCAGTAAGCTGGGCAAAGTTAGGTGGCTGTGGCAGACATCCTGTACGCTTACTTCACCCGGGGTTACCCTTGTTGGACTCCCTGGCGGGAGTCCTGGGGGGGTGGTTTCAGTATAAGGGAAGCCAAGGACACGAAGTGGCCATGGCTTGTTAATTTACCCGCTCGCTTGAGTCTGCGATGACGAGAGGATTACTTGCGTGATCCTTTGTGGGGGGATTCAACCAAATCCCCTTCCTCGCTTCGCTCGGTGTGTCTTTTTATATCCTACAGCCTCGAACAAGTTCGGGCTGAATCGAGAGGATTACTTGCGTGATCCTATGTGGGGGGGATTCAACCAAATCCCCTTCCTCGCTTCGCTCGGTGTGTCTTTTTATATCCTACAGCCTCGAACAAGTTCGGGCTGAATCGAGAGGATTACTTACGTGATCCATTGTGGGGGGGGAATTCAACCAAATCCCCTTCCTCGCTTCGCTCGGTGTGTCTTTTTATATCCTACAGCCTCGAACAAGTTCGGGCTGAATCGAGAGGATTACTTGCGTGATCCTTTGTGGGGGGATTCAACCAAATCCCCTTCCTCGCTTCGCTCGGTGTGTCTTTTTATATCCTACAGCCACGAACAAGTTCGGGCTGAATCGAGAGGATTACTTGCGTGATCCTTTGTGGGGGGATTCAACCAAATCCCCTTCCTCGCTTCGCTCGGTGTGTCTTTTTATATCCTACAGCCACGAACAAGTTCGGGCTGAATCGAGAGGATTACTTGCGTGATCCTTTGTGGGGGGATTCAACCAAATCCCCTTCCTCGCTTCGCTCGGTGTGTCTTTTTATATCCTACAGCCACGAACAAGTTCGGGCTGTAGGATATAAAAATCCCCAGGGCTTTCGCCCCGGGGATTTGGTTGTCGGGATGAGAGGATTCGAACCTCCGGCCTCTTCGTCCCGAACGAAGCGCGCTAACCGGACTGCGCTACATCCCGTACAACTCCAAAAGAGGACGACAAAGATATAAAACTATCCCCACAGGACAAGTGACAGGTTCAAAAATTCGCCCTGATCAACCTGGTGATTAAACGAAAATTCTCCTGCTGAATCTGTGATCAATACCCTTGAATCTCCATATTATACTGTTCCAGGCTTTTGTTTCCATATCAGCATGCAACCAAGGATCTCCTGTCTATCTTTGGTAAATATTAACCCCTCTACCTATGAAGAGAATTTTACTCTTTGTCGTCTGGATTGCGCTGAATGCCAGTAATATCTTTGGCCAACAGCCAGGTGATACCATCGTGGTCAGCGCCTTCAGTTATACCAGCAGCGTCAGGGATACGGTGCTTACCTTCCCTTCCGGTAACATCAGCTTTGAGAAGGTCATCATGAAGTACAGCATGCGCTGCAAAAACGGACTCGTATCCACACAGTCGGCACCCAACCAGGGATGCGGGGAATGGGACTATTCCTGCAATACCTTCATTGTGGATTCTTCAAAAATAGAAGAGGTATTGCAGACACATCCTTCTCATACCATTTCTCATTTTACAGGCACAAATTTCCCATATCGTCTGGCGCCCATTTTTGACTATTACCGCTTCAGACAATACCTTGTGGTGGTTGATAGCATTATTCAGGAAACGCAGACGCTTGTTGGACAAGGAGTTGCACAGGCAGGTCATGTGCTCAAAACAGACGAACGATCAGGCAAGTCCCAAATGCTCTATACGGCTGCCGAATTGCTGGCAGCAGGGTTCAGCGCAGGAGCCATCGATGGCATCAGGCTGGAGGTGGCCAATACCGGCGGCACTGCACATTTCCTGAAAATCGGCATACAGCATACCAGCGCAGGTAGCTTGTCAGCAAGCACGGTCGCACTATCCGGGTTCACAACCGTTTATAATAACACCTATTCTTTCAGCCAGGGGAGTAACCGGATACAGTTTTATACACCATTCCTTTGGGATGGAACCAGTAATCTGTTGATAGAATTCTCCTTCACCAATACAATACCCGGAAATCCTGTAGTGCTTGTTGGCAATACAACCCCACACATCAGCAGCCTGAGTGCCAACAATAACTACGCCCTCGATTTCAGCGGCTCTGGTCTGGTTTATCTGGATAGCACCTACTTCAATAGTATCAGCAACCAGTTCTCTCTGGGATTCTGGGCCTACGGATATGCGGATCTACCTGTTAATACCACCATCGCCTATGGCTTCGCCGGACTATCCAATCAACGCCAGGTCAATGTCCATCTGCCCTGGGGAAATGGCAATGTCGTCTTCGACTGCGGTTTCTCGGGTGGTTATGACCGCATTGAAAAGGCAGCCCTGCCACAAGAGATGAAAGGACAATGGAATCATTGGGTGTTTACCAAAAATGCAGCCACCGGAAACATGAGCATTTATCTCAATGGAAACCTGTGGCAATCTGGCACGGGGAAAACCAAAGCCATCTCTCTCAAACAGATGTTTCTGGGTAATAATCCTTCGCGGACAGCCAATTACAAAGGGAAAATCAATCAGTTGAGCGTGTGGGATAAAGCGCTCAGCCTGACAGAAATACAGGCCTATAAGAACAAATCACTGGATGCTTCACATACATCGTATGCCAACCTGCTGGCTTACTATAAAATGGATGAAGGAGTCGGGCTTACCCTGGTGGATAGCAGACACCAACTGGCAAGTGTTGGGTCCGACTTCCTTTGGACTTATGAGCGGGGAGATGCGCTGCGTTTGGTTTTTAATGAGATGTCGACACGGCCAGCCATAGCATTACTAAGGGGTACTTATATTTTGGATACGACACTTGTCTATGCAATTGATTCGCTCCGAAGAAATCCTAATATTGTCAAGGAATACGCCATCGTACTGGCAACCCCGGGGGTATTGAAAGATGACTCTCTTGCACTGATCTCATCCCATCTCTATTACCATGCAACTCCGCAGCGGATCATGGATGGAGACATGGATACCCTGATCTCTACCATCCCACTGGTAGCGGATGATTCTATTCAGGTCAATACCCTGAATTACTACAAACGCTTTCCCTATTACAACGAAATCATGTCCTTCGTGACGCCTTATGGAAAAGGGTTGAACCTGGGGATCAACGGAAAATCCTGGTTTTTTGATGTTTCCGATTTTATGCCGCTGCTCAAAGGGAAGAAAAGAATCATGATGACTGGCGGAATATACCAGGAAGATATGGACATTGACTTTCTCTTTATCGTGGGAACACCCCCCAGAAACATCCTGGCCTTCGAGCAGTTGTGGCAGGGCTCGGCCCGCGCCGGTGAGGCCAGCATTTCAGGCATCGTCAATAACGTCAGGTACCCTCCTGTTGTGGCTCCTTTGTTGTCCAGCGGACAAGCTTTTAAAATCCGGGCTAACATTACGGGGCATGGAAGCGAAGGAGAATTTCACCAGAATGGAGGCATCGTGAACCATTATTTCCTGGTCAATAGCAGTACGAATTCCTTTTCCTGGCAAATCACCGAAGAATGCTCCATGAATCCGGTCTTTCCGCAGGGAGGTACCTGGGTTTATGACCGCCAGGGCTGGTGTCCCGGTCAGTATTCGTTGACAAAGGAGCTGGATATCACACCCCTGGTCACACCCGGAACGAACGCAAGTCTGGATTATAATTGCTCTCCACCCATGAATCCCTCCGGGGACTATCGCTATATCGCAGCATTTCAGCTTGTTACATATGGTGGACCTAACCATAATCTGGATGCCCATGTAGTGGACGTGCTCGCTCCTTCGGATAAAGTCGTTTATTCCAGGAAAAATCCTATATGTGCCAACCCTGTTGTCCTGGTGCAGAATACAGGCGCAAATCCTGTTACAAAGCTGGAGATTTCTTATTGGCTCAATAATGCCACCACGAAACAGACGTATACATGGACCGGGAATCTTGGTTACATGGACACAACCCGGATCATGCTTCCTACGGCCGGGTTATGGAACCATGCCTTCCAGACCACCAACAACATCTTCTATGTATCACTGGATAAGGTAAATGATGTTGACGATAACTATCCATACAACAACGTTTACCGCTCTCCTTTCACGCTCACCGAGAAGATTCCTCAGAACATCGTCGTTGAATTTAAAACCAACAATTATCCTTTCCAGAACTCCTATAAGATCTACGACGAAAATGGAAATATTCTGCCAGGCACCAGCAGCTTATCCACTGCAAATACCATGTACAGAGACACTTTTCATTTGAATGGGTGTTATACCCTGGAGGTCTGGGATACGGGCGGAGATGGAATACAATGGTGGGCCAACCCAAACCAGGGTACAGGTTATATGATACTCAGGGATATGAGCGGCAACATTTTCAAAACATTTCAGCCCGATTTCGGAGGAGGTTTTACCTACAGTTTCACGACCCTGGATCCTACTTCCATCGAAGAGCATTTGCCGGATTTTGAGGTGGAGGTATACCCCAATCCTGCTCAGGGGCAATTGATGATATCTGGTAAAGATCTGCACATGGCTACTGTCGATATGCAGGATATACTGGGCAGGCGGCTAGATATACCCATGCACCTTCGGAATAACATCATGGAAATCAATATCAACGCACTCACTACAGGGACATATTTCATCTCGATCCGGAAGGGAGATCAGCGGGTGGTGAAGAAAGTGATGGTCCGATAAGTCCGGGATGAAGGGTCAGCCTGACATTGGGTCAATAGTAATATGGTGCTAAAGCTCCCGTGCAGAGAAAGTATCTCCCTGGCCCAGGTCGCCTGTCTGAAAACCTTTGAGAAACCAGCGGCTGCGTTGTTCGGAGGTGCCATGGGTGAAGGCATCCGGCACCACATAACCTTGTGATTTCATCTGCAGCCGGTCGTCGCCCACCATGGCGGCTGCATTCACCGCTTCATCCACATCACCGGGTTCCAGGATGTTCTTTGTGCGTTGCGCATGATGGGCCCAAATCCCAGCCAAAAAATCTGCCTGCAGCTCCAGCCTGACCATATTGCTGTTATAAGTTTCCTTGCTCACATTGGCGTTGTTGCGGTGAAAATCATCCATGATACCCAGCAATTTCTGCACATGATGCCCTACCTCGTGGGCAATGATATAGGCCATGGCAAAATCACCCGTTGCGCCCAACCTTTCCTGCAGCTGGACCAAGAAATTCAGGTCGATGTAGACCTTTTCATCTGCGGGGCAATAAAATGGACCAGTGGCAGCTGAATTATAACCACATGCTGATTCCACCGCACTGCTGAACAGGACAAGCTTTGGCTCGCGGTAACGATCATTGATCTGGGAAAACAGCCGTTTCCAGATATCCTCGGTGTCCTTCAGCACCACTGATACAAATGCCACAAGTTCCTCTTCTTCTTGAGAATAGCTTGCCGGTGCCGCTTCTGAGGGTGATTCAACCTGCAATTGGTTTATTACTGCAGATGGATTGCCTCCCAATAGCCATACAATCAAGACTATCACCAATGTGCCTATGGTTCCGCCTGCCACTTTCTTACCGCTGCTCATTCCGCGGCGGTCTTCAACATTGGTACTTTTTTCTCTTCCTTTCCAGCGCATAAGAGTATGTATTTGAACGAATCAGGTCATTCCCCAATGGCAAAACAAGGCCGTCCTGGGGTTCATTTCATCAAATATAATCAGTTAATTACTAAACACACAAGTGAAATCCCTGGGATTTCGATGGAGACGTCATGAACCCTAAAGGTTCACTTCGTTCTCAAATACGCTGACAATGACGTAACTGGGGGCATTCGCATCTGAAACAAAGAAGGGGAGGCATAACCACATGCCGAACAACGGGATTGTCACGTCAAATGATTGTTTGACAAAGTGTTGACATTTGTATAAAAATTGTATATATTACAAACGGCTTCATGCATTGCTCTGTTAATATCTATTAATATATATGTTATTGGTGTACACCTAAATCATAAAATCTATATCCCATGAGAAAATCAATGTTATTGTTGCCGGTTATAGGGTGGCTTTTCCTGATGCCCGCAAACACATCGAAAGCCCAGGTCTCGATGCTTGATACCCTGATGTTCAGTCCCTCGCTGAATATGAACAAGAATGTGCGGGTAGTATTTCCACTTGAAGATCAGCAAAACACCGACAAATACTACCCTGTCGTCTATTACCTGCATGGATGGACGGGAAATCATACTTCGGGTACTGTTCATATAAATTATATGTATTCGTATATCGCAAGCGGAACCATCCAACCCTTTATTATGGTAATTCCCAACTCCTATTGCAGCCCGTTTGAAGGAAGTATGTATATGAACAGTTCACTTTGGGGAAACTACCAGGATTACGTGTCAACGGATCTGGTGGCATGGGTGGACTCTACCTTCCGGACAGTTCCCCAGAAAAGCCACCGGGGACTGTTGGGGCAATCCATGGGATCTTATGGGTGCCTCTTTCTGCCCATCGCTCACCCTGACCTCTATCGTGCAGCGGCAGGACATGCAGGCGGGGGATCTTATTACCACTATGACAGCCTATGTAAAGCCCTCATAAATAACTCATTTGCCGGAAATCCCCCCTATTACTACAATTATGGCAACACTCAGCAGCTATATGTAAGGGGTTTTTTCCTGCTCGCAGGAGGGTTCTCTCCCAATCCAAACACCACGCAGACGTATATCAACCCACAGGTAGTGGATTATCCTTTTGATGCGTATGCCAATATCATCGACTCTACATGGAACAAAATTCATGCACAATCGGCTGAGATGAACATCCAACAACTCAGCCCATCAGACAGTGTATCATTTCTTCTGAGTTGTGGAACTGCGGATGAATTCTATCAGTTTGACCCAATGAAAGATCTGGTTGATACCATGTTAGCCAATGGTCTCGACATACAATGGCTGCCGCATACGGGAGGGCATAATCCGCCCGGGATCTTCAACTCCCGCTCCCTGATCTTCCTTGACTCCCTCCTTGGCGATCCGGTGATTCTTACCGGGCAGCTAAAGCCCGAATCTTACAAACAGCCTGTAACAGAGGTTTTCCCAAATCCGGGACATGATCTGGTACAGATTTCCATCAACTTAAAGGAAGATGCAGCACTGGAAATTCGCCTCATAGATATGAGTAGCAGGATAATAGAGGTAATGAATACGGAGTCACTTCCGGTAGGGCAGCACCTCATCCCAATCAACATTGCCCATGTACTGCCCGGATACTATCTTGTGGAAATCAGAACAGGAAGATGGACCACTTCTCACAAAATATTAATCCGATAAGCTCACCTGAAAATCAGAGCCTTGTAATTTCCCAATGTATGACCACTCCAGGAATTAATACCCGGCTGATGCCATCATGATGGATTGTTGATTGATAGATCTGGTTTTTAGGCTAATTCGTGACTGCTTAACCCGTTGAGCGTTGATTACTGACCGCTGACACTGGCAGTATTATTTATTGTCTGATACTGCATATGCAAGAAGATAGATATATCTTCGCAGGCTGCAGATTTCCCCTTGACTTCTCAAGGATAGATGGATAATTTTAAAACATTGCCAGCAGATGCAACCCCAATACATGCATAAAGAATCTTTCACGGTCTTCTTTGATCAGGTGAAAAGCAATATCAATGAAGCATTTAAACATCAGGAAGACAATGCTTTCATGTATCAACAGCGTGGATTTCCACCTGATATGCTTAGGATGATCCTGGAGGCCAAGCCTTTCAGGGTAGCCATTCCTGAAAGCTATGGTGGGAGAGGGGGACTGGTTCATGAAACACTTGCGATTCTCTCGCTGGCTGCCTACCATTCTTTGCCATTGTCGCTGGCTTTTGGAATCAACATGGGCCTGTTCCTGCAGCCCGTAGCCAAATATGCACAGGAAGAGATCAAACTGCCATTGTTTACACGATTTCTCAATGACAACCTGATGGGAGGACTCATGATTACCGAGCCAGACTTCGGTAGTGATGCACTGCATATGAGAACTTATTATACTGAAGACCAAACTCATTACCATCTGGTTGGGAAAAAACACTGGGCAGGACTCACTGGGATGGCTGAGTATTGGTTGCTCACTGCCAGGCGAAAAACAGCAAGTGGAGACCTGCAGCGGGATATTGATTTCTTCATTTGTGACAATACTGAAAATGATCAAAAAATTGTTGTTGAGGAGTACTTCGACAACCTCGGCCTGTATTTTATCCCATATGGAAGGAATCATCTTGATGTTCATATTCCGAAGCTTTACCGGCTCATTCCACCTGGATCAGGGGTCCAGATGATGCTGGACCTGCTGCACCGAAGCCGGCTGCAATTTCCCGGCATGGCCCTGGGATTCATCGAACGTATCCTGGACGAAGCGCTCGCGCATTGTCAGTTGCGCCAGGTGGGCGGAAAGAGCCTGCTTAGTTATGATATGGTGCAGGAAAGGATGTCACGGCTTCAGGGATCTTATGCTGTTTGCGCTGCGATGTGCCTCAGAAGCAGTAAGATGGCCGGACTGGATAAGGACCTGTCCAGCCTGCCTCTGGAGGCAAATACCATGAAAAGTGTTATCACTGACCTGATGCAGGAGGCTGCCCAATCACTTGTGCAACTTGTTGGTGCCAAGGGCTATAAGCTGAGTCATGTGGCCGGAAGGGGTATTATCGATAGCCGCCCCTTCCAAATCTTTGAAGGCTCCAATGATATATTATATAATCAGGTGGCGGAGCAGGTCGTCAAACAAATGAAGCGGGAAAAGCAATGCAACCTATACCAGTTTCTTCATCAGCACCCTCTTGCGCGACAAGCTTCTGAAATGTTGCGTGAGGTGTTGGATTTCCGTTTGCAGCTTCCTCAGCCTCAGCGGAAGATGGTGGAATTGGGCCGTGTTCTCAGCCGTATTTTTAGCATGGAAATGCTGAATGACCTGGGACATGAAGGCTTCAATCCCGGACTCATCCAAAGCGGCTTAGCCACGCTGCAAAAGGATATTCTTCAGTTGATGGGGGGTATTGCTTTTTGGGATGATAATCATATAGTTGAAAGATCTCATAATGATGATTCCTGGCTAAAATATGCCTTCTAAAGACAGATCCAGTCTGAAAATAGCCCTGAAAAAGTAAGGACAAGCCGAGTACCTTTTCTCGCTTGCCCTTACTCCAATGATATCCTTAGCTAATCTTACATCGCCTGTATTTTCAGTATATACCGGTGATGGGTTTGCTTTTGTCGTATTCGATGGTGTAACTAAATGATAGTGTTTTACTTTGACCAGGGCTCATGCCCATCTTCCACGTCAGTAAACCATTGTTTTCGTCATGTTCGGCCTCTGACAAAGCCAGGGGTTTGATCCTGATGTCGGCGCTGGCTGCCAGGGGTATCTGGTCGAACACCCGGACCTGGATTTCCCGTGACTTGCTATTCTTGATCTTGATGCTGTAAGTGAGGGTCCGGACGGCGTTGTTGCCTAAAACAGCATTCCGGACTTCATCTTTATCTTTGTTCCGTTCCATTACAACATTACGGTCATGGCCCAGGGCAAGTTCCAGCGTGTCGCCGGTAAGTCCCTGACCTAACTGTGTCGATCCCACAAAGCTGCCGTCAAAATAGATGTTGGCCGCTCCAGGAAGGAGTTCCAGTTTGTTCCAGTCAGGGATCCTGGCTGTCAGATAAGCTCTTTTGTCAACCTTAGGTGTTAAATAATAACAGAAAGAAGCTGGCAGCTTCTTTTCGAGGAAAGCCACCACCTGTGATTCTGCATTGCTGGGAATGCTGTAGCTCAGATCTACATCATATTCCACATTGGTCAGGGTGGCACTCTCCATGGTGTACTGGTATGCCTGCTGTGCCGCAGGGACTCCTGCGTCCTCGTATTCATCACGGATGGCTTTGCTTTCTCTCGTCGATACAACTGCAGTCTCCATGATACTGAGTTGTCTGTTAATGGGGCGGTGATGGCCGGCATAATACGGACTGAGCCTTGGCAGCGCGTAGCCCTGCTGTGGGGTGATGGTCGACAGCCGCAAACGGACATTGTTCCAGTCTTCGCCGCTATTCTGATAAACCATCGCCTTCCCGGTCAGTTGAAGCGATAGCTGATCAGAAGCCCTGATGTCGTAAGCAGGCGTCCATCCGGCCTGACTGACAAGGTAACTGATCTGTAACCCGGCTGTAACAGGCTGTTGGGATGATACTGTTATGAGGATCTGATGCTTTGGTTTTCCCGGTTCCGGGGGATTTACATGGGCATTGTATGCCTGTAGTGCACTGAGTCTCTCTTCCATGCCCGTGCGCATGCGGTTCAAATGGAACTCCTCCTGCTTTAATTTAATAAGCGCCGAGTGGATGTTATCCATCTGACGCCTGAAATAATCCATCGCAAAAGGAAGCTGCGAAATGGTGTCCAGGTCTCCCTTCATATACTTGTTATTCGCCAGTACCTTCTTCTCAAGTTCGAGCATATCCCTGCGCTGTTGCAGGTAATCCATCTCAAATCCTAGATAGATAAGAGAATCTGATAGCACGCGTATGCGGGTCTGAATGGCTGGAGGAAGCGGTTTGTTTTCAGGAATGACCGGCTCAGGTTGCTTCAGGCGGTATTTTACATCCAGGATGATGAATTCCCCTTTGCCCTTGACTTGTATGGTGGCAGGAAGAATGAAGGGTGAGATGGCGTCCACTACAAGGATGGCCGTCCCTTTCCCTAATTGCACCGACGATTCACGGTTTACCTGTGCCGAACTGGTATATACCGTGACCTGGTTGATGCGCGACGTAAGCACCTTTTCGTCCAGCGCACGTAACGGGAGATTCAAGATTAAAATGCAGATAATCAATGATATTGCTTTCATAATTTTAGGGTTTTACAGGTTAGTAATGATGTCTTAACTGCCATTGGGATGCATCAGGTCCTGCGTTTTCACAAAAATTATTTTTAATAAATTAAGTATTAGAATACCAAATAGACAAAAAGTGATATATATTTGATCCGTGAATAGTGGATAAAAATATCCACTATAAAATTAACACAGGATAACACACTAAAAATCAACATCAATGAGAGCTTTATTACTTTGGAGTGTTGTAGTGACAATGGCGCTGGCTGCCTGCAGTGGCCAGGGTGAAAGTGAAACCAAGACAGGGAATAAGGGGATCGGTCCATTCGGGCAGGTCAACCTGGGGCCTATCGATATGGATCGTGTGGCAAAAGGGGAGGCTAAATTCAATGCTGTCTGTGCTACATGTCATAAAGCAGCAGAAGCGCATATCGGTCCGCAAATGGCAGGCCTTACAAAGAAGCGCACACCTGAATGGATCCTCAACATGATCGTCAATCCAACCGAAATGTGTGAGAAGGACCCTGATGCCAAGGCCCTGTTTGAGCAATACAAAGTGCCTATGCCTGTCCCGGCCATTACCCAGGATGAGGCCTTGGATATCTTTGAGTATATCCGTTCACTGGATCAATAACACATTTATTTATTTATACCCTATGCCCATGAACACGCATGATTCCCTATTTAATTCCAGGAAGATAACCGCAGCCTTTACCCGCAGGCTTGTTGTGTGGCTGTTTCTTGGCATCTTCATCCTGCCTGAGCTCTTCGCCTGTGCGTACTGCAACAAACGTTTCAGGGAATCCCTGCTGGCAGAACGCAAGGGAACACTGCTTGCTGATGAGCTCCTTGCTGCCATCGCCGCGCAGGAACCGTCTTCAGCAGAAGTTCTGGCGCCTGCTGACAAGGCTCAGGCTGCTTCACCTCAACGCAGTGCATCCGCCACAGGCAGTCTGGCTGCCAGGTTTCCACAGGAGGAATTTGTTCAGATCCTCCGGCGTGATGAACGCCTGCCAGTCAGGCAAACGAGCTATGTTCCTCAGGGGATCACACCTGACACATCGGTTACCATTACCCTGGAAGAAAGGGATGTTTACATCGGTAATGGGGTGATATACAGTGGTTTTACTACAAATGGCACCATACCTGGACCCACGATTGTCCTCACGGAAGGCGACATCGTCAGGTTCACCATCGTCAACAAAAGCAAGACCATCCCGCATGGCGCATCCATTCATTCTGCCTATACCCAGACTTCCAAATACCTGGGCAAGATTCAGCCCGGAGATAGCGCCAGCATCACATTCAGGGTGACACAACCAGGTGTGTATATGTATCATTGTGCCCCCGGTGGTCACGCTATCCCCATGCATATCATCTTCGGACAGTATGGTATGTTTGTCGTCCAACCCAAAAAACAGCAGTTTGAGCTGGAGAGGCAACTGGGTAAGGGACCTGATCTTGAGTTATATCTTATTCAACATGAGTATTATGCGCATGGTAAAGATGCCACTGAGGGGCAGGGAAAACCCATGTATACAGCCTTTAATGGCAAGCTTTTCCGTTATGTTGAGGCACCCATCAAGGCCAAGCCCGGGGATTACGTCAGGATCCATTTTCTGAATATCGGACCTAACCTGGTATCTACTTTTCATATTGTCGGGATTATCTGGGATTATGTGTATTGGCAGGGCCACCCGGAGAATCGTTTCACAGGTGGTCAAACAGTTACGGCAGGCCCTTCGGATTCCTGGACCATTGAATTCCGCATGCCCCCGGATGAGGGAAGCTATCTGATGCTCTCGCACGCTGTCGGTTCAACTGACAGAGGGGCCATCGGTTTGTTGGTGTGTGACAGGGAAGCACCCACCCCTGCCCGTATACTGGCTGATGGAGAGGCATTCACAGACGAAGAGTTGGAAAACTATGCATCAAAGTCGATCCGCACCATTTCACCCTACAAGCCTGGCACGCTGGACGTAGACCCTTATTTCACCTACCGTCCGGATGAAGAGGTCATCGTCAGAATTCAAGGGAATGCATTCTATCCCAAACGTATAAAGATCCACCCTGGAACCAAGGTTACCTGGGTGAATGAGGATGTGTTTTCCTATATGGAGGGCGAGTTCTCGGGAATACATAACGTTGTGGCTTCAGGAGGGCCAGAGCGTTTCGGTTCTGAACTCATGGCGCATGCAGAGCGTTATAGCTATACCTTTGATAAAGAAGGGGAGTACACTTATATGTGCACACCACATCCCTATATGCAAGGCATCGTGGAGGTAACGGATGAAGGAAACACGGGAAACAGCGCATTCCCCTGGAGCCTCATTCTGGCGCTCGTTGCTCTTGTTCTGGCTGTATTTGCATTCCTGCGCAGCAGAAAATCCTGAGTTGGCGCGGTTCGTTAAGAACTTATTGTAAACTTTGTGGGGTGTTAGAACAGGGACGGCCTGCCGGTCGTTCCTTTCTGTATTTATAATAAATTGAATGAAAAAGAGTTAAGTTCTCATTCAAATCTATGTAACCATGGAAGATCCTAAACCCCGTATACCCCGTCATGTCTGGTTTCCTGTCGTTTTTGCTCTGGTTCTGGCATCGGGTATTGTTGCTGGACGTTACCTTGGCAAACCTGTCATCGGCCCTGTCAGGGAAAGCAGCGCCTCATACCAGAAACTCCGTGAGATTCTCGGCTATATAGATAAAGAATATGTTGATACGGTCAACAGATCTGCGTTGACCGATGACGCGATACGGGCCTTGCTTGAAAAGCTGGATCCTCATTCACAGTATATCAGTACCGAGGAATTTGCTGAGATGAACGACCCCTTGATGGGCGGCTTTGAAGGGATAGGGGTGCAGTTCAATGTCATGAAAGATACCATTCTGATCGTACAGGTCATCCCGGGTGGTCCTTCAGAGAAAGCCGGACTTCTGGCGGGAGACCGCATTATTTGTGTGGATGGCGATACCCTGACCGGTCCTGGCCTCAAGAGCAGCGATGTGGTACGCCGGTTGAAGGGGCCCAAGGGTACTGTAGTTGTTGTGAGCGTAGCGAGAAAGGGTGTTGCCGGATTACGCGATTTCACCTTGATCCGTGATGTCATTCCGACCTATAGTATTGATGTGTCTTATATTGCCGCTCCCGGAATAGGCTATATCCGTCTCAGTCGATTCTCTGTCACGACAGCCAGGGAGTTTAAGGAATCGCTTACTGAACTGATAAGCATGGGTGCCACCAGCCTGATTCTCGACCTGCGTGGGAATACTGGTGGTTACCTGGAAGCAGCTATTTCCCTCGCGGATGAGTTCCTGGAAAGGGATCAGCTGATTGTATATACCGAAGGCCGTTCCCGGCCAAGACGATACTCTTACGCTACCCGCCAGGGCAATTTCGAAAACCGGCCCCTGGTGATCCTCCTCGATGAGGGCTCTGCCTCTGCAAGCGAGATACTGGCCGGGGCCATACAGGACAACGACAATGGACTGATCATGGGTCGACGTTCCTTCGGTAAAGGGCTGGTTCAGGAGCAGCTTCAGCTACCGGACGGCTCAGCAATCCGCCTGACGGTAGCCCGCTATTACACCCCTTCCGGACGTAGTATTCAGCGCCCTTATGAAAACGGACGTGAAGCCTATTTCCATGATTTTATGGACCGCATGGAGAAAGGAGAACTGGAATCAGCTGACAGTATTCATTTTCCCGATTCCCTGAAATATAAAACCGTGGCCGGCCGAACGGTATATGGTGGAGGCGGGATCACACCCGATGTCTTTGTCGGGATCCAACGGGATGAGCGCCTGGGTTACTATAATGCTTTAGTAAACAGTGGTGTTTTGTATCAATACTGCTTTGATTATACCGACAGGGAAAGGGAACGCCTTCGGGCTTTTCCGACTATTGAAGATTTTGATCAGCGTTACAAGCTTGGGTCTGATGTGTTCCAGGGACTAGTAAATGAAGCATCCCGTCAGGGTATTACAGCATCTGATGATGAAATGTCCTTCTCCAGGAACAAGATCGAGGGACTTATGAAGGCTTACATCGCCCGCAACTTGTTCAACGACGCAGGATTTTACAAACTCTTTAACCAACAGGACGAAACTTTCCTCAAAGCTGTGGAAATCCTTCGTGAAGGTGGTGACTATCCCTCACTGCTCAGGGCTGGAAGATAAATTATACACTACTCAACCGTGACTGATTTGGCCAGGTTTCTCGGCTGGTCTACATTGCAGCCCCGCATCACGGCGATATGATAGGACAGGAGCTGTAGAGGTATGGTTGCAAGAAGGGGAACCAGCATCTCTTCCGTCTCCGGTATTTCAATCACTTCTTCCGCGATCTTCTTAACGGTCTCATCACCTTCTGTGACGATGGCGATGATATGACCCTGGCGGGCTTTGACTTCCTGGATGTTCGAGATGACTTTTTCGTAGGTCCCTTTATTGGTAGCTATCACAACCACCGGCATATTGGCATCGATGAGCGCAATCGGGCCATGCTTCATCTCAGCTGCAGGATAACCTTCTGCATGGATATAAGAGATTTCCTTAAGCTTCAAGGCCCCTTCCAGTGCTACGGGAAAATTATATCCCCTTCCCAGGTAAAGGAAGTTGCGTACATCTTTGAATTTATGGGCAATCTCGATGATCTTATCATTCACCAGAAGCGTCTTTTCCACCTTGGCTGGTATCTTATCCAGCTCATGCACGATCTGATGAAAACGGCTGGTGGAGAGGGTTCCTTTCTCATGCCCGATCATCAGCGCCAGGAGCGTCAACACTGTTACCTGGGCTGTGAAAGCCTTGGTTGAAGCCACCCCGATCTCCGGACCGGCATGGGTATAGCTCCCCGCATGTGTGGCCCTTGCAATAGAGGAACCCACCACATTGCAAATGCCCAGGATCGTCGCACCCCGCGAACGGGCAAGGTCAATGGCAGCCAATGTATCGGCAGTCTCCCCGGATTGAGAGATGGCGATTACGATGTCCTTTTCGTAGATGACCGGATTCCGGTAACGGAACTCGGAAGCATATTCCACTTCCACCGGGATGCGCGCAAGATCCTCTATCAGGTATTCTCCCACCAGGGCGGCATGCCAGGATGTACCACAGGCGACAATGATGATACGGTCGGCCTGCAGTAGTTTCTGTTTATAATCAATAATGCCTCCCAGGGATACAATACCTTTCTGGGCGTTTAGCCTGCCACGCATGCTGTCGAGGATGGATCGCGGCTGCTCATAAATCTCCTTGAGCATGAAGTGATCAAATCCGCCCTTCTCCAGGGCACTCAGACTGATCTCCAGCTGCTGAACATAGGGACGCTTGTCGACATTGGAAACGGTCTTGATTCTGAGGTCTTTGTTCCGCTCAACAATGGCTATCTCTTCATCATCCAGGTAGACCACATTGCGGGTGTAATCCACAATGGGCGTAGCATCTGATGCAATGAAAAACTCATCCCTTCCGATGCCCACGACCAGCGGACTGCCTTTGCGGGCAGCGATGAGGGTGTCGGGATGGTTGCGGGAAATCACCACAATGGCATAAGCTCCGACCACCTGTGACAAGGCTACCTGAACAGCTTCAACAAGGTCAACCTGTTCATTCAGAAGAATATCCTCGATAAGGTGGATCAGAACTTCTGTGTCTGTATGACTGATGAAATGGTACCCACGAGCAACGAGTGCTTCCTTTAGTGAAGCATAGTTCTCTATTATGCCGTTGTGGATGATGGCAAGGTTGCGGGTTGGAGAATAGTGGGGATGAGCATTGACATCATTCGGCTCACCATGCGTCGCCCAACGGGTATGAGCGATGCCGATAGTTCCTGCCAGGTCTTTGTCTTCGAGCGAGACTTCCAGATCCGCTACTTTGCCCTGGTTCTTATAGAGTTTGAGCTCCTTGTCGAGAATGGCAATCCCGGCACTGTCATAACCACGGTATTCCAGCCGGCGAAGTCCTTTGATCAGGATAGGGTAAGCTTGACGGGGGCCTACATAGGCAACGATTCCACACATATTGTAACTCCTTCGTGATGTGTTTCTTTACAGGAGTGCTTTTAAGGCAGCTCCATATAGGTCATTTCCAGCCTGGTTTTACGAACCGGCTGAAGCGGCCCTCCAATGACGGCGCGATTGGCTTGTATGGCCCGGGCGGATACCAGGACGATCAAGGGATCATTAGCAATACTGCCACTCAATACTTTCTGCATATGCCGCGTGATGCGGAACCTGTATTCCTGTCGGGTAGAATCATACGTGCCCCCGAGAAAAGTAGAGCCCTCCGACTGGTCAGTGATCTGTACGATATCATCGTCCTGTCTCAACCCAAGCAACAATTGTCCCGGTGCACTGTAGTTTTGACGGTCTGGTATGACCGGCAGCACCAACTCTGCCATCGTGAGTGCGATCCCTTTACCCTGGTTCCAGCCCAGAATATTTGGAAGGTGAACCACTGCATTGATGCCTTGCATTGACTGCAGATAAAAGACCTGAAGGCCCTGACTAGTGTCTTTGTTTACAACCTGTGCCTGCAGCGAAGGGCTTCCGAACCCGTAATCATGCGTGAACCGGTTAAACCTGGCGCAGGATTCGTCCAGCCGGAAGGTGTAGGACAAGGAGTCATTTTCGCTGTTGGAGTAATGCAAACTGATCTTACTCAGACTGGAGGATAACCTGAAATAGAGGATGCTGCCACCACTTCCAGCCTGATCGGTAGTGATATACAGTCCATTGATAAATTGAACGAAGTTCTCATTATCAGCAAGGTTAAGCTCTGATCCATTCAGGATCTTATTTGCAAAGGCCGGATTCTGACCCAGGTTGATGCGCAGATGGGCAGGGTATTTTACACTGTCGATCATCACGCTATCGTTGGGTCTTGGGTAAAAAGTATAGGTGCAAATAGGATTAAGGTCGTATTCCAGATGGCTGTGGCTGTAGTAATTACTGTCATCGTAGAGTTGCTGCGTCACCTCGTGTATCCGGATAGTCATAGGCTGATTTGTATCCCCGTAATACCCGGCGATGGACAGGCTGAGGATCATGCTGTCGAGAACCGGTGATGCACCAAAATCGGGCTTGACATTGGAGAGGAGGAATTGGGTGTAAAAGCTCGCATTCGTCAATCCGAATACCGGATCAGCATAGCTTCCGGCCATATTGAGCGAGGTTTCATCGGTACGAACTGAATCGTTGGCCAGGGAGTAGGGGATGACGGTGGTCGTGTCGCTGAATTTAAAGTTAAATCTGTCCTCTACTGGTTGTACTTCGAGGCCGACTTCCAGTGGGTCTTTTTTACAGGATGTTGCCATTGCCAGCAGGACCAGCAGGATCATCCAGATATGCATGCGTGAGAGGGGGAGTACTGCTTTCAAAATGACGGGATGAAAATAAGAATCAACAATGAAGGCCTTTTCAGGAGGCCTTGTCTTCCAGCAGGCTGTTATAAAATGCATCATAAGCCTCGATATACGTATTTTCATCCTGGTATCCCAGGACAGGTTTTCCGCAGCTTTCGAGATATGCCTGGATCTCCGGATGAATCTCCGGGCTACCGATGATCACGGCATCTGACATATCGATCGCAGCCCGGGTGATATGAACGTAATCTCCCTTGGCGTAGTATTTCAGCTCATCCTCTCCGATACCTTCCAGTTTCACTTTCTTGGCGAAATGGTCTCCGAATTTCTCGTTAAACTGGTCATTATAAACGGAATAGACCACTTTTGATTCTGAGAATAGCGGATTCTCATTGAAGGCTTTTTTAACATATAGGGGGATAAGACTGGTCATCCAGCCATGGCAATGGATCAGATCAGGTGCCCATCCTAGTTTTTTTACCGTTTCCAACACGCCCCTGGAAAAGAACACGGCCCGTTCGTCATTGTCTTCGAAGAAACGGTTGTTCTTATCCCTGATCAAAGCCTTTCGTTGAAAATAGTCCTCATTATCAATGAAATAGATCTGCATCCTGGCCGATTGTATCGAAGCAACCTTGATAATCAGCGGGTGATCTGCATCATCAATGATCAAGTTCATCCCTGACAGTCGGATCACTTCATGGAGCTGGTTCCTGCGTTCATTGATGCTACCATACCTTGGCATGAAAGTACGGATCTCCTTACCACGCTCCTGAATGCCCTGGGGCAGGTATCTACCTATCAGGCTCAGGGGAGTCTCCTTCAGGTAAGGGGTAATTTCCTGCGATACAAAAAGGACATTGGCTTTTTTCATAGGAAGAAGAGCAACAGCAAATTGAAAAATGAAGCACAAAATTACTAAAAAAACGGTCATTATCGACTTTTTCAGCAACTTAAACCTGTTGAACTGGTCATAATTGGCTCGAAATGCGATTGGTGGACAATGCAGGATACAGCGCTGACCTGCGCCTGACATTCTATATTCATTATAAATAAGACAGAACATCCTCAAAAACAATGCGGGCAGGATCAGGATGATGGTTTTGTTGATAAATTTGCGCCACTTTATTGTTAATGTGTTAACAAAAGGGTAAAAATTTAGAAAAACATCATAAAACGTTATAAATCAACAAGTAATGCACGGTATAAACAAGCATCCCATCCTCGAAGTACCCCAGGTGGAGGAGGTCAGTTTTCTTTATAACGGAGAACGGGTTGTAGGTCAGAAAGGATTCACTATCGCGGCTGCACTGCATCAGGCAGGATATCCGGTGCACAGTCATAGCCTGCGCAACCGGGAACGCAGTCTTGAATGTGGTATCGGCAAATGTGGCGCATGTGAGATGCTGGTCGATGGACAGATCCGCCGTATCTGCATCACCAAGGTGGACCTGGTGAGCGAAGTGCAGGAAATTCCCAGGGATTATACGCCGGGTATCATCGTCCCCGAGCGTATCGATCCCTACAAGGTGTTCAGGACAACAGTCGTCATTGTCGGAGCAGGCCCGGCAGGACTGGCTGCCCGTGAGCTGCTGAACGAGCATGGCATCGATAACCTGGTGATTGACAACAATGACCATATTGGGGGACAGTTCCTGATGCAAACCCATCAGTTCTTCTTCTTTGAGAAGGAAAAGAAGTTTGGCGGAATGCGTGGTTTTGACATTGCCCGCACCCTGGCGGGGAAGAGCCATGAAGGTATCTTCCTGAATTCCACCGTATGGGATGTATTGGAAGGCAAACGTCTGGCTATTAAAAATATAAAGACAGATGAGATCTATTTCGTTGATGCGGAATACCTGGTTGTTGCCACTGGCGCAGTTCCGTTTATGCCAACTTTCGAAAACGATGACCTGCCTGGGGTCTACACCGCTGCTGTGGTCCAGAAAATGATGAACACGGAATTCACCCTGCTGGGCAAGAATGTATTGACGGTGGGAGCCGGGAACATTGGTTATCTGACCTCCTATCAGCTGATGCAGGCCGGCGCCCGGGTCAGGGCAATCCTCGAGGCCCAGCCCAGGGAAGGCGGTTTTCCGGTACAGGCCAACCGTGTTCGTCGTCTTGGTATACCCGTCCTGCTTTCACATCTTCTGCTCAAGGCCATCCCGAATGAACGGCATGATGGTATCATCGGAGCTGTGATTGCCCGTTCTGAAAATTTCCAGCCCATACCCGGAACAGAGCGTATCCTTTATGGCATCGATGCCATAAATATCTGCACCGGATTGGTTCAGGATGATCAGTTGCTGATAAAAGGAAATGAAGTGTTTGGCCGCCAGTGTTTTGGGGCTGGAGATGCCATCAGGATCGGAGAAGGTACCAGTGCCGTTCTGCGTGGAAAGCAGGTGGCATATGAGATCATCCAGGACATGAATGAACGCTTTGATTACGGCGATTTTCTGGCTGTCTCCAAGGAATATATCGACTCCCAGCAGCACCCCCTCAAGGTGATCGAAGCGCCATACCGCCCAAATGGCCAGCGGATGAACGAAAAACCTTTTGTGCTGATCGACTGCCTGTATGGTTTTGCCTGTAATCCCTGCGAGTTCGCCTGTCCGCACGGTGCAATTACCAAGACATCAACCAGCACAGTACCACAGATCGACTTCAGCAAGTGCATAGGCTGCATGGATTGCGTTTACCAATGCCCTGGACTGGCCATTTTTGGATACAACCTAAAGAAAGACTGGCTGTTCCTGCCGATTGAATACGATGTGGAAGCAGGGGAGGAAGTCTATCTTGTCGATAACGATGGTAAAATCCTCGGAGAGGGGATGATTGAGAAGGTCTTGCTCAAACCCAATAAAACGAACATTGCCAGGGTTAAGAGCACAGATTTGCAGGGCGAAGCGCTGATGGATGTCCGTGGTTTTATCGTTAAGGATCAATACCCGGAACCGGTTGTCCTCGACGCCATGACAGGAAGCATCGCATCAGAGACCTACGTATGTCATTGTGATGACGTACGCCTGGAAGAGATCCTCCAGGTCGTCGGTGACCGCAAGTTTATTTCTGTAGATGAAATCAAGCACACCACCCGTCTGGGTATGGGCGCATGTCGTGGAAAGCGTTGTATACCAAGGCTTAAGCTGATGCTACGGCCTTTGGGTATCTCGGTTGTCGGGGAAGCTACTCCGCGTGGCCCCCTGTCCAATCAGGTGGCCATGGCTGAAGTATTTCCGAGGGAATATCGCGATAAATTTATTATCAGCATCAATGGTAAGAAACTGAAGAAACAAGGTACCCGTGTCCTTATCGCCGGTGGTGGTATCGGAGGCAGTGCGCTGTTCCGCTATTTCGCTGAAGCAGGGGAAAAGCCGACTCTTATCAATGCCGGAAGGGGCGCATCATGGCGCAATATTGCAGGCGGTCGTACCGCATTCTCGCTCCCTGAAATTGCAGAGATTGCAAGGCATAACCATGACATCTTCAAGGAACTGCAAGGTATCCAGAACATAGACTACCGCCCGATCGACTATGTCACCTTTGCCCATGATGAGAAGACTTATAAGGCCCTGGAGGCATCCATGGCCTGGTCGGATGCCACCATGATAAACCCTGCGGATTTCAGGAAGTCGATTTCCCCTTTCATGAACCCCGATCTTACCAAATACGTCTCCGCACTGATCACCCACGATTGCTGGCAGGCGACGCCCGGACGCGTCATTGATCTTATTCGCCGCATCGGGATACGGCAAGGTGGTATATTGCGTGAAGATTGCCGCCTCATCGATGTGTTCAAAGACCATGACCAGGTGGTTGCTCTGCTCCAGGATCATGATAAACAATATATAGAATTACGCTGTGATCACTTTGTCAATGCGCTTGGCCCTGATGGTGAAGCGTTTGCCCGTAAACTTGGCATCGAAACAGGCCTCTTCCCGGTAAAGCACCAGGCATTCATCACACGTCGCCTGCCTTGGCTGGGTAAAGACGGAAGTCCGCTTCCCATGCTCATCGACCGCCGGCACTACAAAGGATTTACGGCGGTATACGGACAGCAATTGGCCGAGACCGGTCAGATCATCGGGTGTGCTTCTCCTGCTGTCGAACCGATCGAGACAGATAAGAACCTGAAAATTAATTCAAAAGAATTCATTGAGATAGCTTCTGAGATCTTTGTTGACTGGATTCCGCAGCTCTCCAGTGTAGGCTTCCAGGCTGTCTGGGCCGGCTATTACATCGAGCCCCGGATGTACATCGACCCAGACCTGGGTTTATTCCTGGGTATGCGTGGACAAGGCTTTATGCTAGGACAATACCTGGCTAAACTTTATGTTGACAGAAAAACCGGGAAGGAGGTCCCTGCCTACTTCGAGCAACTCGGGCATCAGGGTGATGGTCTGCTGGAAAAGGCTTTCAAATAGGCTGCTCAGCAGAAATAAAGATTTGTTATTCACAGGATTAATTTATACCTTTGCAGGCCCTAAAATTCTGAGCAGGTGGAGCCGTTGGATGATTATATTATTCCGTTCAAGGGTTTGGCCGAGGAGGTGCATCAGTTTCATTTTGAAATAGATGATGCGTTCTTTGAAGAGTTGGAGTATGCTGAGATACAGCGCGGACAGGTTCATGTCAACCTGAGCCTGGATAAGCAGGAGCGCATGATGACCCTGGTGTTTACGATGCAGGGTCAGGTAGAAGTGGAGTGTGACCGATGTCTGGAGATGTTCATGATGCCGGTTACCGGAACCCGCGAGTTGTTCCTGAAGTTCGGAGACGTCTACCAGGAGGAAGATGATAACATCATCATACTCCCGCGGGAAGCTTATCAGTTCGACGTCCGCCCTTATCTTTATGAGTTCCTCATCCTGCTACTACCCTACCGCCGTATCCATCCGGAAGACGATAAGGGTCAAAGCACATGTGATCCGGCTATGCTCCAGCTTCTAAACCGGCACCAGACCCCCGAAGGCACAGATGCCCGCTGGGATGCTCTCAGGGATTTGCAGAATAAACTTGAAGAATAACTTTAATACGATTGCCTTATGCCACATCCGAAACGTAAAACTTCTACCACAAGAAGGGATAAGCGCAGAACACATTACAAAGCAACAGCTCCGACCCTTGCCAAGGATCCTGTTACCAATGAGGTTCATCAGTATCACCATGCCCATATGGTTGATGGTAACCTCTATTACAGAGGGAAACTGGTGATGGAAGGAAACCAGGAAGCTTAATACCTCCCTTATTCAGTCTCTTTGATGAGGGCAGGACTCGATGTAATGGGCGGGGATTTTGCCCCCGCTGCCACCCTGGAAGGTGCCTTGCTGGCCCTTCGCGAAATGGATGGGGAAGATTCCCTCGTGCTTATTGGGGATAGTGCGCTCATTGAAGCCAATGAGGATATCCGTAACCTTGCGGGTGACCGGCTTACCATTATTCATGCTCCGGATGTGATCGGTATGGGTGATCAACCCATACGTGCCTTCACCTCAAAACCGGACTCCAGCCTCGCGATGGGGTTCAGGTTGCTGAAAGAAGGAGACATCGATGCATTCTCCAGTGCCGGAAACACAGGTGCTATGCTTGTTGGCGCTATGTATGCCGTGCATACCATTCCCGGTATCATCCGTCCCTGTACCCTCGTCCTGATTCCCCGCCTGGATGGCGGTCATAACCTTCTGGTTGACGTTGGAACCAACCCCGATGCCAAACCGGATGTAATGTACCAGTTCGGATTGCTGGGAAATATTTATGCCAGGGCGGTACTCGGTGTCGAACAGCCAAAGGTTGGACTGCTCAATATCGGTGAAGAGGAAGAAAAGGGCAGTCTCCTGTGTCAATCAACTTTCCGGCTGATGAAAGACTCTACAGACTACCACTTTATCGGCAATGTGGAGAGCAGGGATATCTTCAAGGACAAGGTGGATGTCGTTGTAACTGACGGATTTACAGGGAATATCGTCATTAAGCACACAGAAGCATTCTTTCGTATGATGGCGAAACGAGGCCTGATGGATGACTATTTTGCCCGCTTCAACTATGAGAACTATGGCGGAAGCCCGATCCTGGGCGTCAACGGCAGCGTGGTCGTAGGGCATGGCATATCCAATGCCCGCGCAATCAAAAATATGATACTTTTGTCTGTTGAAATACACAAAGCCGGGCTGACAGAAAAGATCCGGCAAGCCATGTCAGGCTACACAGGACGGACAGAACAGGAACAATAACACAAGCGATTATGGGTAAGATCAGGGCCGCGATAACCGGTGTGGAAGCTTATGTACCAGATTATATACTGACCAACGAAGAGCTCAGTACAATGGTCGATACTTCCGATGAGTGGATCATGACACGTATCGGTATACGGGAACGTCATATCATCAAGGAAGCCGGAGAAGGTGCTTCCTTCGTCGGGGCTGCTGCCGTGAAGAAACTGCTCGACAAGACAGGTACACATCCTGATGAAATCGACCTGCTTATCTGTGCTACCGTGACACCGGATCATCAGTTTCCGGCTACTGCCAACATTATTTCGGATAAAGTCGGTATTCGTCATGCCTTTTCTTTCGATCTCAATGCAGGCTGCTCCGGCTTCCTCTATGCCCTCTCAGTTGGCGCCAAATTCGTTGAATCCGGAACGCACCGCAAGGTTGTTGTCGTTGGTGCTGAGAAGATGTCCAGTATCGTAGACTACAGTGACCGGGCTACATGCCCGATTTTTGGCGATGGCGCCGGATGTGTCCTTCTTGAGCCCAATGAGGAATATGGACTGATTGACAGCATCCTTCAGTCAGATGGGTCCGGTAGAATTCACCTTCATCAGAAAGCTGGCGGATCGGTGAAGCCTGCCTCCATCGACAGCGTTCTGGCCCGTGAGCACTTCATTTACCAGGAAGGGCAGGCCGTTTTCAAATGGGCAGTCTCGAAAATGGCGGATGTATCTGTCGAGATGATGGAGCGGCATGGACTTACCAACGACACGCTGCACTGGCTGGTACCACACCAGGCCAATATGCGCATCATCGAAGCCGTGGCCAGCCGTATGAAGCTCCCGAAAGAAAAGGTGATGATTAACATTGAAAAATATGGGAATACCACCGCTGCCACACTGCCGCTCCTCCTATGGGAATGGGAGAAGCAGCTGCACAAGGGCGATAACCTGATCCTGGCCACCTTCGGAGCTGGGTTCACCTGGGGAGCAACCTATGTCCGCTGGGCATACGATCCGCGTTAATACTCCGGTACTTGTACTAAAATGTGAAATTTAATCCAGCCTGCCTGGGCTTTGGTTTGAATGAGGCATATCTTTATGGCCAAAGCGACAGCTCACGTTTCCGCTGTCTTCTGTTTCAGACAAACAGCAACAGGCTGATGGCCATGATGGCCATGCCGGCAATTAATCCATAGATGGAAAGGTGATGTTCCCCGAACTCTCTGGCAGCCGGCAGCAACTCATCCAAAGAGATAAAGACCATAATCCCTGCCACACCGGCGAAAAGTAGGCCAAATGTAAGCGGGCCAATGAATGGCATCAACAAAAGGTAGGCAGCAATAGCACCAACCGGTTCAGCCAGGCCTGAGGCAAAAGAATGCCAAAAAGCCTTTCTGCGACTGCCCGTGGCATAGAAGATGGGCACCGATACCGCGATGCCCTCAGGTATATTGTGGATGGCAATGGCTACAGCAATGGCCACACCCAGCCCCGGATCCGACATGGCAGCGATGAAGGTGGCCATGCCCTCCGGGAAATTGTGGATGGCAATGGCAAGGGCCGTCAGGGTACCAATGCGCTTGAGCCTGCGTTTATGCTGGTCGCCTTGTCCCTCCATGTCTTCTATCATGCGGATCTCATGGGGGTTGTCAGCCGAAGGGATAAACTTATCAATCAATGCGATCAGCAATATGCCACCGAAAAAAGCTGCTGCCGTCAGCCAGTAGCCGCCTGTCTCACCCATACCTTCTACCAGACTTAGGCGGGCCTTACTGAGGATCTCAACAAAAGATACATAGATCATCACCCCAGCCGAAAAGCCAAGCGCCAGAGAAAGAAAACGCGTGTTGGTCCGCCGTGAGAAAAAAGCCAACGCACTCCCAATCCCTGTTGAAAGCCCTGCAAAAACCGTCAGAAGCAAGGCGATCCATACATTGGCATTATCCATATCTTTTTAGTTGTTTGACTTATAATTCACTTAACCACTGACCGATACGATCGAAGGCTGTTAGTAGCCTGGGTGCATGGGTTTGCACGAAACCGGCATCATAACCATTCAATACCGGGTTTTGTTGACTGGC
>Ga0208462_1000309_pt1 | contig 56949 bp, 57 predicted proteins | sample AD_SCU001_MetaG_FD_184452 | JGI IMG/M metagenome (GOLD analysis project Ga0208462, IMG submission 184452) | Active sludge microbial communities of municipal wastewater-treating anaerobic digesters from China - AD_SCU001_MetaG (SPAdes) (version 2) | ecosystem: Engineered > Bioreactor > Anaerobic...
TCTATGGTAAGATGTAAGTAGATCATAGTATTCTCCCTTGTATGTATTGTGTGGTAACTCTATTATACAATGGGAATACTGTGATTTTTTATTTCATCACGCGTTGCACTTAGTATGATAACTCAGTCACAAAAAGAAAACGAGTGAAATCACTCGTTTGAAAAATGTTTTCGTTTCTTACATGAATCTCTGACGATGATCTCTGTATCTACAATAATGGGATCAATCGTTCGCACTTTACCATCCATCATACCGAGCAAAGTGTCACAGGCATACTGTCCAAAAGCTTCATAATTTTGACGGACGGTTGTTAGTTTAGGTGTAACGATTTCACAAACATGAAGATCATCAAAACCAATCACGGATACATCATCAGGGACAGAAAAACCGTGTGTATTCAAGTAATTAATCGCACCAATGGCCATGAGATCAGAGACCGAACATACCGCTTCAGGTAGGCCATGCATCTCAAAGATCATTTTCATGGTTTGGTGGCCTTCTTCATAACTATACGATTCATTCGATTTATCAGGTAAGTAAAGAGGCTCAAGGCCTTTTTCATGCATGAAGTCAAGATAGGCACGTAGACGTTCACGACCGATAAAGTTGGTATACGATCCATTGATAAATGCAATCCGTTTATGACCGAGTTCATACAGGTACTTGCAGCTTCGTTTGATTGAATGATAGGAATCGGAAAAAATAGAGTTAGGTCCTTTTTCATGGGGGTCGAGTGTGAGGACAGCTAATTGACTTTGATAGAGTTTACGGATAGCTTCTTGATTGTCACCACCTGAAACAACGAGTACAGCATCGACATTTTTTGAGTTGCAATGCTTTAAATAATCGAGTCCCGATTCCGTATTATGAGATAACAACAAAATATCGTATCCTCGTGACTCAACGACCTTACGAAAGGCTTCCAAAACGCCTGAGAAGAACAGGTTTTTCAACCCGTATTCGACTTCGTAAACGACACCGATGGTGTTGGATCGTTTACGCACTAAACTTTGCGCGGTTGCATTAGGCATATAGCCAAGTTCTTCGGCGATAGCTGTCACACGTTTACGTGTTTGTTCACTGATTTCTGTATAACCATTCAGTGCTTTTGATACGGTAGAGATCGATACTTTCGAGAGTTTCGCAATTTCATCAATGGTGACCATGAATCCTCACTTCCAATCCAAAGATATTGTATCAAAATGGGATGAAAATTGTATTCATTCCATGAAAATTCACGAATGATATCACGAAAAACATGTTTTTTTCGTTTGTTTCGCGCGAAAATATTGCAGATGTGCTCGTTTCATTCGAATATTGTGCAATGATGAGCTCGATTATTCATTCGTTTTTCGTTCGTTTCGTTGAATTCAAAACAATGATCAACTTAAGCGTCTGGATAGGTTAATCCAAATCCATAGGGGAATAAATAATCGTCTGGATCATAGTTAGGATCAAGCATCGTATGGGTCACTTGGGCGAGGACTTTGGGATAGGTATATGGTAATTGACCTTTAAAATTGTAATCGCCATACATCACATCGGTGATGCCTAATCCTTCCGTACCGGGTAAGAATGCCATGATGAATCCATCGACAACTTCTAAATAATCGGTCATCAATAAGGGCTTACCTGAAATCATGATGGCGATAACTGGAATATCAACATCACTTAACGCTTCTAAAAGATCGATGTTTTCTTGATAACCTGTTCTTCCGTTTAATGATAGGTCATCCGAATCGCCAAACCATTCAGCTGCTGGTTTTTCTGCGAGGACAACGATGACTGCATCTGCTTTGTTAAGATCAGCTAAAGATGTATAAATGGTTCCATTTGTTTCAGCTTGAAAAGCTTCTAGGATGGTTGTCCCTTCGGTAGAATTTCCTTCTTGACCTTGCCATGTGATCGTCCATCCACCAGATTGAATACCAATATTATGCGATCCAGGACCTAAAATAAGGAGATCTTGGTCTTTGGATAGGGGAAGAGCCTCATCATTTTTTAAGAGGACAAGTGATTCTCTCACAGCTTGGCGGGCAACAGATAAAGACGTTTCATTTCTTAAATCGGCATCGGGTAAATCGGGTTCATCAAATAAACCGATTTCATATTTTACAGTCAAGATACGCGAAACAGCATCATTGATTCTGGAAAGCTCAATTTCGTTCTTGTCATAACCTGCTAAAATCGCACGATATGCTTGATCAAACTTATTAGGCTCCATGAGCATATCTATACCTGCATTCACGGTTCGAATGATTTTATCTTCAAAATTTGAACCCGACACATCATTGGTGGCTTCATAATCGGAGATGATAAAACCTTTGAACTGCATATCACCTTTTAAAATATCCGTGATGAGATGCTTATTTTGGTGCATGCGAACACCATTGATCGATGAATAGGAGATCATGATACTCTTGACGCCTGCATCAATGGCTTCTTGATAGAGGGGAAGATGAATATCGAGAAGTTCTTCTTCGGTGATATTGGCATTTCCTCGATCGAGTCTTCCATCCATACCCGTTCCAAAGACGGTATATCCATCACCAACAAAATGCTTCGCTGTCGCAGCGATGTGATAGGATTGCAAACCTTCGATATAAGGTCCAATCAAGTTTTTAGCAACTTCGGGATTCTCGCCTAGCGTTTCATAGGTGCGTCCCCAGCGCTTATCTTTAATAAGACCAATCGATGGAGAAAAGTTCATGGACATTCCCGTTTGAGCGACTTCATAGGCTGTTTGTTCACCGATCAGTCTCATCAACTCTGGATTGTTTGCTGCAGCTAAACCAATGTTATGGGGGAAAATTGTTGAGTTAACGAGGTTGTTATGCCCATGTACAGCATCGACACCATAAATGATCGGAATACCTGATGTCGACTTTAAACTTGCTTGACGATAATTATTCGCCATATTGAGCCATGAAGTCACCGTATTCCCTACCGGAACATTTCCACCACCATTCAAGATGGAACCTAGATTATAGGATGTTGTTTCAAAGAGGGTTGCTCCTGAAACACCATTATTGGTTGTGCGTTCTGCTTGAATCATTTGACCTGCTTTTTCTTCGATCGTCAAATGGTTGATCCACCATGCTACTTTTTCTTCGATCGTCCATGCATCATCAGGCTTTGTAATCTCCGGTTCTGTTGTGGGTTCGTTTTGACATGCGTAAAGGACCATCGCGATCAGGATGATGACGCATAAGGTTAGTAATTTTTTCATAATATTGGCCAGTTGGCCATCTCCTTTTAAGATTCTAAGATGACAGTAATCGTATCAAAATGCTTTTTGCGGATGAGTTCTGCAAGATGCCCATCGACGTGTGTGCCATCAATAACAACTGTATCAACACTGTTCTTTAAGATGTATTGAACAGGATTTAAATCAAATGTATCTTTCATGCTAGGATTCTTGATCGTCACCTTCACGGTTTCAAAAAGATGATAAGACACTTCGTGATTGTTATCAAAGAAATCCTTGGTTAATAGGGGATGAATACCAAACGATAAAACATCGTGATTAAATGTAAATAACTTTTTACCTGTCATCATCAGCATGAATAATGTGATGGCTTCAGATGTCGTACCCGTAAGACGTGCAACAAATCCCCTACCATGATTTTTGGGATTAGGGTTATTTGAGGTTGCGATAAATGATGCATTTTCGAGTGGGCTTCTACCATAGACTTCAGGATCCATAAAAGGTGGCATGGAAGTCTTCATATCTTCGTAATATTCATGATAAAGACCACTCTTTAATAGTCCTATTAAATATTTATAAGACATATGCATGAAGCATGCTTCACGTTCAAGCCAACCCTTCGTAAATGCACGTGCACGACCAATTTCTAATGTTTCATCATCGAGTGGTGATGAGGTTAAATAAAGTCCTAGTTTTTGATCATACATCGGTGTCTTTTTGATGGTTTGATAGATTGCTTTAGCTTCTATGACATCATGACATTGTTTGAGATAGGTTGCTGGAGCTTCAAGATAATGAGGTAACATCCGAACAGACCAGCGTTTGACAGTCACCGTTGAATAACCAAGCTCTGGATTCTTTTCTTGATTGATAATATATTCATCAGCATGATAGGATAGATAAGTTGGTAATAATCCATTGCCAATCTTTTTGGCTTCTTCAAGCCCTTCTCTGACGATATCTAGCATACGTTCAAGACCATGTTTAACATCACTTACACTTAATTTGAGAGGTTGTGGATCAAGGAAAAACCGTGTCTTTTCAACAAACTTTTCTCGTAAGTCTTGATACGTATCAAAGTTATGGACACCTGATGTGACATCTTTAAAGAAGTTTGCAAGATCTTCTGGACATGCGATAGAATCAATATCGAGTTTGGGTATTTGATCGAGCAACAGTTCAAGGAGTCGTTTGAGTGAAATGGTCTCTGTCACACCTGAACCAAAGATGGCGGGTAGACCATTCATCGCATCATTCCACCCTGGCTTTTCAGCATCCATCATCACACCAATCAAATAGGGATCAAGCGATGTAAATTTAATGAGTGCCAGATGAATCAACTTGGTTAAAAGATTAACTTTAACGACTTGACCACTTGGTGCTTTATGGAAATTGGTTTGATTGACAGCAAGTTTCGTTTTTTCAATTTTTTCATGATCGTGGAACAAAGGACCGAGTTGTCTGACTTCACCTTTGGGTGTTAATACATATTTTAGTTTACGTGGGAATACAGAGATATGATTTTGGTAGAATCGATACTCTGGTGTTAAGAACAGACGTTCAATCTTGTCAGGAAAAACATGAAGATAAGAATCGATTAAATCAAGATTATAGATCCAGTGATCGCTCCAATAACCTGTTCCATAGACCGATTGAATCTCTTGACGTGATTCTTTCATTACGCGATGAAGAAACTGGTCACGATCAAGACTAAGTTTGATACCGTGTTGATCGATGGATGTCATCAATTGGCCTGGTGTAAATGGTTTTTCTAAGATATGGCGAACCCGATCTTGACCCGATTCAACATGGGAAAGAATAAGGACGATATCGTCTTTATTCATGATGAGTTTGCTACCTTGAATAGTGAGTGGATTATGACCATCAAGTTGAATTAAATCCATGAATTGACGGATGTTAAAAAGAGCGGCTTCTGGAACGAAGTATGCATCATTACGTCTATTTTGATTGACATCACGATACGAACCATTGCCCTGCGAAAAATAGGCAGGTTCCACATAGTAATTGTTGTATTCACGTTCCATGTCACCATGGATTCTGGAATAAATATGGTAAATAATATCTTGTTCCTTACCCTTAAAGACTAAAGGGTATCCACCGCGAAGGAAATTATCCAAAAAGCTTTGTTTCATGTATGCATCAAAAAGAGGATAGTTCGTCTTTAATGTCATGGGTTTGGTGATCTCTTCAATCAACTTCGTAGCTTTTTCATCATAGGCTTCAAAGACAGGATAGGTCAACGTCTTTTCAAGTTGATGGAGTTCATCGAGATGATTGACTTGACCAAAAATCGTATAAAACGCATACTGATCCTTAAGGTCAAGTTCTTTTGCACTATACGCACTCATGAGTTGGTTAACTGTCACTTGTTCTTCTTTTAATAGATTGGAAAGTGATTGTTTTTCAAATCCTTTCGCTTCACGAAGCGATGTGTCTTGCGCAAAGACTAAACCCGGATCATAAATGACATCTAGTTTTTCATTATATTGATCGATCGAACCATAAAAGTGACCCGCTTCAACGCCTTCTACTTCAGCGGTATCTTCTGTTGTTGAACGATTTTTTAAGAGTGGCATCTTGCGCTCTTGATTGAACACATCAAACCAAGCAACTGCAAGATTGCTCATGTTTTTAATCATGAATTGATTGGTACCAAAGGGCCACATGGTCGCGAGACCATCAATGATCTCTAGATGAATGGGTTTTTTGGTTTTATTGACTAAAGTAACTTTTCGAATCAATCCAGGAAAATGATCTTCGACAACATTGAAATACTTTACATGAATTTCAAGATCACCTAAATCTTCAACAAGGCCGATCGCATTCATTTCTAAAAACATCTTTCGTGGGTGTTTTGATGTCGATGCAAAAGGTTCAAAAACCTGACCATTATATTTAATAAATGTCCGAAATCCATCGATTTCTGTCCGGCGATACGCCATATTGGCAGGTGAAAAATCAAGCATCGCATGGTCTTTTGACTCTAAACCAAAGCTTGCTATGAGTTGTCCACGATTGACATAGTAAACCCACATGGGTATACCGTATTTCCCAGCAACGCCGGGTAAAAAGGAAGCGAACGGTTTCTTCTGATCATATTGATCAATCCAAAAACGTCCCTTTTCAAAGGAGTAAGATGACATGTGATGTTATCCTTTCTGTAAGTTTGTAATCGTTTGTGATTGGTAGACACGCACGTAATCTATTTCCATGCGCTGTGGGAAGATGGTATCATCGACACCTTGTGCACCACCCCAGTTTCCACCCACTGCAATGTTCAATAAAAGATGGAAACGAGCATCAAACGGCCACTGTCCAAAGGTTGGACATGAGACCTGACGTGATGGGAAGAATGTAAAATAATTCATATCATCAATCATAAAATAAATACGATCGGGTAACCATTCAATACTGTACTTATGGAATGCAGTTGATGCGGTATCAATGATGCGTGAACCTGAACGTTGTGTCCCTAATTGATGATTCAAAAACTTCGTATGGATTGATCCATGGATCTTATTTTGGTCATAACCAACGTGTTCCATGATATCAATTTCACCACTGTTTGGCCATCCACCATAACGCCAATCGGTAGGTAGCATCCAAATCGCAGGCCATGTTCCACGACCTGTGGGCAGTTTTGCCATCACTTCGATTTTACCGTAGAGCCAATCACCTTTATTTTTGCTGATGACTCGAGCAGACGTGTAATCACGTCCAATATAGGTCTCTTTTCGCGCTTCAATGATCATTTTTCCATCTTCGTTCCACGAATTGAGATCTTCTGTGTAATATTGAAGTTCGTTGTTTCCCCAACCTGAACCACCTAAATCATAGCCCCATTTGGTTTTATCGATTTCACCATCGACATCAAATTCATCGGACCAAACAAGAGCATAATCATCGATAGTTTCGGGATCATACTCATAACCTGCGGCTTTACAATTTGAATAATCGGTTTCTTCAGGTGGTGTTGGTTCAGCTTCCTTGCACGATACAAGGGTTAAACCAAGTAAAACAATAAACATTATGATGCTTAATTTCTTCATGTTATTCTCCAGTCATACCAGTACGTTCAATACCTTCAATAAACTTGCGTTGTGCAGCAATGTACATGATCAAAAGCGGTAAAATCGATAAGAACGTTGCTGCCATCTTATAAGCTTCATTTAAGCGTGCTTGACCGCCTTGTCCAGGGATCACACCTGCCATGTCTTCAAATTGGGAATCAAAGGAACCAAGACGCATGGTAATCAGTGGGTTCTTATCCCAGAAATAAATTTGTGAGGAATACACATCATTCCAGTTCCATACGAATGAGAATAGGAAAACCGTGATGATGATGGGAATGACTAACTTCATATAAATATGCCAGAACACTTGCGCTGAGGTTGCACCATCAATACGTGCTGCTTCATCGAGTGAAATAGGAATCATCTTAAAGAAGTTAAAGAAAATCAAAATCAAAATGGCTGAATTAATACCCTGACCTAAGAATGCTAAAACAGTTTGTGGGAAGAGTGTATTAAATAAACGTGGTTTGAAGATGCTTTCTAAGAATGTTCCTGAGATCGCATTATAGAAGGGAAGCCAAATGCTATCTTGTAAGTCAAAGAATAACATGACTCTTGGAATGGTTACCATAGGAAGAGGGATAACAAATGACAATAAAACCATGGCAAACCAGAACTTCTTACCCTTAAATTCATAACGTGCAAATGCAAAACCTGTCAAAGCTGCAATGGCGGTCTGAATGATAGCCAATATAGACGTATTCTTCAGTGATTTCCATAGATTACCACCGTCTTTGAAGATACCCAATAAGGCTTGAATAACACCTTCAGAAAACGATGCTAAGGATGGAGGTAGGAGTTGTAAGACACGATTTGCAACCACATAGTTGGCAAAATTGAGTTTTGTTGGAATCCAACCTACTTCAGGATTGATGAGATCGCTTTGTGTTAAAAATGACATGGAGATCATGCGAAGAAGGGGATATAAGAAGATATAGCTGACACCGATCAATAGTGCATAAACCACAATTTGACCAATCAAGCCACTTGTTGCTTTATGGCCGACAAATATTTTCTTGATTTTTGTCAAGTTAAGCTTGCTTGTCATCAGCGCTGACCTCCTTCTTCTTCAGTTTATCTTTGACTTTATCCTTGAGTTGATTAAACTTATCTTTCACAAGCTCACCCAGTGATTTTTGATTGCGTTGCTCTTGAAGTTTAATCATCTTTAAGCGCATCCGTTCTTTACGTTCACGTAGTGATTCTTCATAGATCACTTTATCTTTATCTCTCAAAAGAATGAATGCAATCGCAACGAAGATCAAGACGAGTAATGAATAGATTAAGACGATTGCGCCTGCAAATCCTAAACCCTTCGCATAGTTACCTGTAATCGTTGAAACCACGAATGAGTATATGGGGTTGACTTGGAAGATCGCAATTTGAACCACAGAGAAAATAGCCACTACAAGCGCGGTTGACTTTAAGTTAGGAAGGGTAATCTTCCAAAGAATTTGCCATGAGTTTGCACCATCAATTTGGGCAGCTTCATAAAGCTGGCTGTTCATCTTTTGTAGACCATTCATGAAAAGAATAATCGGAATACCCGTAAACCACAAGATCATCGTAAAGTTATTAAAGATACTTCCGATTAAATCAGCGATAAAGGGTGAGAAGTTTTCAATCATTCTAAACACTAAAATCTCGGTCACATCAATTCGTGTTGTTGAGTCTGAGTTGATCAGTTGTGTCATGACAGGACCCGATAAAACCACAACAGGGAAGAAATAAATCATACGGAATCCTGCACGAAATTTGATGTTTGTATTGAGAAGTAAACTCAAAATAAGAGATAGGACTAAGATTGCTGGAACATAGGTTAACTCAACGACCAAGAAATCTAAGATGAGGGGATTAAACTGTGTGTTTCTAAAAAAGGCTGTTTCAAAGTTATCGAGTCCAATCCAGGTATATGTCCATCCTGTAATATCACGGACAACATAAAAGAATGAGAGATAAATCGTGTAGAAAAACGGATATAAAACAAAAATCAAGAAACCAATCAGCCAGGGCATCAAGAATAAATACGCTGATTTATTCGCATTTTTGGTCAACTTGGACACTTTTTTACGTTTACTCATGTTGACCTCCTTAATCCAAGACACGGAAGCTTTGTGCCGTGACGGAGTTACCCTGATAACTGATCAAGGAATCGGTATAATTGATGACAATCTTCACACCATTCGAATACGTATTGACGATGACACCTGGTAGATACACTTGGCGATCAATCCAGTTCGCGTTAAGAACATTGATATACGCACGGTTCATTTCATCATAAATCGAGACGATACGATCTTGATAGAGTGAAAATTCTGTTGAATAGAAATTCGATGAATTGGTAGAGATCAGTTCATAGGCTGGATCGTGTGTCAACATAAACGATGGATAGACGTTATAATCGATCATACGTAGCACATCAGCATCGGTATAGAACGAGAAGTTCGCATAGGTTGCATAGACTTCCATCGCCCCTTGAAGGACGAGTTGTAAGAAGGGAACGGTATCTGTTTCAATCAAATATTGTGACGTAAACATCGGTGCTTGTAAATAGCGATCGATATATGGCCATAAATATTGATTAGGACGCACACCATTAACTTTATAATTGGTCTTAATCTTTTGAAGTGAGGTTTGATACATATCGATTGCTTCAGTGATGGTTGCACCTTTCTTGTTATAGTCACTGTAGAGCAGTTCAGTGAAACCTTCATACGTATAACTGGTTGCACCTAAGGAACGAGTTGCTTTTTCATGCGATATAATCCATGATGCGATCACTGATGGACGCGCAAAATAACGTTCATTGACTGGACCGACTTCATTTCGTAAGTATTCACGAATATACCAACCATTAGCATGTTTTGTAGCATTGCCGATCAAACTCATCTGCTGTTCATAGATTGTCGCATAATCAAGCGCTAATGAAACATCAATACCTTGTTCATTTAAATCGGTGATGACGCGATCAAATTCACGTTTGGTACCAATAGCACGCGAGAAACGCGGTGCATCTTTATCACCCAAGGTGATACCACCTTTTTGATAGCCGTAGAGACCTGAATTGATGGAGAATACACCTTGATCGGTTAAAGTTGTTAAGATATCTTTCACTTGATCAATCGTGGTCACGACAACATCGGTTGTTCCAATTAACGAATCCATCGCATCCGCCATAATAAAGTCTAGGCGGATTGGCATATTGATTAATTCATCTTCTCGAGGTGTTAAAACACCATCTTCAATCAAAATATCTTTATATTTCTTTGCCATACCGACATAGTCTGCTGGATAACCATCGAGTGATCCATCACCTGCTAAGAAGACATAATTTTGACGGATATCATAATGGGGGCGTTCTTCCATCATCGTGGTATAACCACTTCCCGCATTATTGTAGACTTGATAAATGAGGGTATTGTAATTGAAGCGAGCAAATGCGAAGGTATATGCTGAGCGGTTCGGTGCGACCCCATTTTGAGGAGATACGACGAGTTCCATGAACTCTTCACCTTCTGTAGCATGTGCAAAGAAGGCTGCTTGGCGATTGCCATGTGCAATACCATAAATGGGAAGTCCTGGTTGTTTAATCGGAACAAAGTTTGTTTCAACACGGTCATAATAGGTATCGGTTGAATAGTCGCTACCATAGACATTACCATAATAAGAGGAAATGCTTGTATCATAATCTTCAAAACGTATGAGTGCACCACTTCCATCAGGAACCATGATGTAACCTGGAATTTGTGGTTTATCGACAGCATCTGCTGCACGTCCATAATCCATTTCTGTTTTATCAAAGGAAATGGTTGCACCACCGGATGCTCCCATCAAAGGAGTGAAGATGAAGGATGAAATCAAGTTTTGATCTTCACCTTGAAGTTCATCATCTTTGATTTCTAATGAAAGTCCATCCTCTGTTAAATAAATATGAACGAAGACGGTTAGATCAATCACATAAAAGGGGATTTCTAAACGATAATGTGTGGGATCGCCATTCACCATCATGAGTGTTGATGGACCGGTTTCAGTGGGATGGGTCGATGGAGTACGGTTTACACCATTGGAATCGTTATAAAATTCTAATGTGACGAGTGAATTAGAAAATGCTTCAAAGCGTGTGTTCATGAAATCTTCATAAGGAAGACATACTGCATCAATCTCTTCATCGGTTGGTGGCGTTTCAGAGGCAAGCAAAATTTCACATGCTTCTTTGAGTTCATCTTCACCAGCGATATCGAGTCCTGTTTTCCATGTATAACCATTTCGGGTATCATGAATCGCAAAAACATCGCGTGAATCACGATAATAGAACTTAAGATCACCCACAGTGGCAAGATACTGCATATCAGTAGGCTCTTCAATCACATAAGTCACCGTATCGGGTGGCATTTTGGTATCCTTGTTCGTTTCAATATAGGATGCACGCACCGTGATTGAAAACAACAAGAACATGACAACAATGAGGATTTTACGTTTATTGCGTAACATTTCGGATGGCCTCCTTGATCAGTGCTTCTAGGAACATGTAGAGTTGTTCCCACATCATCACTAAAATGATGATGACAACCGCGATGATCACGGTGAAAAGGACGGTCATGAGCAAGCTCTTGACTGTCTGTCGTGCGGAGTAATCGTGGATTTCATTGATGCCTAAGAAGATGTTGATAAAGCTCCAACCTCCACCAACAATCATCAACAGATTGAGGAAGAATACTTCATTGTAGGTGAGTACATAACTTAAAATCGTTGTTGAAAGTAATGCGATCATGAGGGGGCCCATCGAATAGATAAACATAATGAAGATCTGCTTGAGCCCACCAATACCATCATGAATCGATGTATCTAAGTAGTTACTGATGACAAGCACCAGTGTGATTGAGAAAAAACCAATGACAATGGCTGTTAAATCCATGTCTTCAGCAGCCACAAATTGATAGATAAATCCTTTGTTGATACTATAGTTTAAGTAGATTAAGAAGAAAACAATATACAAGATGACGGCTGATAATAACGTAGCGCGATGTTCTTTCTTAATCTCATAGAAACTATCCATCGGATGGCGCATCACCCTAAAGATATAGAAAAGATCTTTTAATAGCTTATGGTCAAAGACTTTCTTGACAGGTGTCATCCATAGTGTAATCTTACCCGTTTTATGGTTAATGATAGAAAGTGCTTTTGACCCCACCAAAAAGACGACTAAAATAATGATAAACGCACCTAATGCAGATTGAATACCAACATTGCGGACTTCCCAATATGCTTCAGAATATCCTGGACGATTACCCGCAAGTTGGAAGTGAATCATTGCTTCTTCATAGCGTTCTTGTTGTAAATATGTTTTTGCGATGTTGTCATGTGCAATGACTGACATTTGGTTTAATTTTAAAACTTCATCCCAGACCATGATCGATTCATCGTATCTACGCGATGTATAAAGATTAAGGGCTTCATAAATACGAAGCGCATATTCAGTTGGTCTAAAGGACTGAATCGCATTTTTACGATCATCAAGCGCCCAGATGCCGCCTTTGGAATCGACAGCAAGTGAAGCTAGTTTCGTAAATAATCCAGAAATATCGGGGTTGATTTGTCCTTCGACAAAGTTGCCTGCACCAAAGTTGAAAATAAAGTCACCATCTTGTGTATAGACAAAGATTGTACCTATTTGCATCGATGCATAGATAATACCTTGTTGATCGACATAAATATCAGTTGCATCATCAAACGCGAATGTTCTGCTTCCAGCAAAGATGTTTCCACCTTGAGTATTATGTTTTTTAATCGCGTTTCTGAATGTTCCCATCGTCGTTGTATAAATCATTGAATTTTGATCGATAAATAAACTTGAGAATGTTTGTGGGTCGCGTGATGCAAAATCTTCAAACTGCTCTTCGGTAAAAATCAGTTTATAAATCTGTTGAACGACAGATAGTTGAACTTTGTTGGAGGTGAAATAACCTAAGAATTCACCCGTGTTTGACAGTTGGATAATACCATCTTTAACACCTTCACCATAGATGTACAGGTTACCACGGTTATCGACGACAACTTTACTTGGATTATAGTTGGTTTGGGCAAATGAAGGTGTCGTTGGGCGATCAAATTGACGAATATAGGTCCCATCGAGTTCGAACCAGAAAACAGCTTCAGCCGTTGTATCTGCAACATAAATACCTCGATCAGAGACGAAAACACCTTTAGGTTGCGCAAAATCTGGATGATTAATGACTAAATCAACGACATTCGTCACTGTATTGTAGACGACAATTCTTCTGTTGTTTGTATCCGCAATATAAAGTAAATCGTCTTCACCAAACATCATATCTTGAGGACCGTTAAGTCCTAGATTGACGAGTGTTTTATCAGGTAAATAGGCATCTTGTGTGCGAACATAACGTCCTTTTGCGTTAATCGTCATCGTATATGATGTTGCAGATGCAGCATCACTTTCAAATGAGAATACACTCACTAAGACAAAGGCAAGCACCATAATAAGCATCAGTTTTAAGTATCTCATGATGTTGCCCCCTTACTTAATACCAGCATGCGCCATCGTGTTCATGACACGTGATTGCATGACGATAAAGATGATCAAGTTCGGCAGGAACATGATCAAACCAGCTGCTGCAGCCATACCGACACCGGCTAAGGTGCTACCTGTATTGGCTAGTGCTAACGTATTCAAATAGAATGCGAAAGACTTCATCGTTTCATCTTGAATATATAATGATGATGCTTCAACAGCTCCCCAAGTTGCTTGGAACGTTAAGATTGCAACGGTTGCAATCGCATTCACGGTTAAAGGAATAATGATCTTAAAGACAATTTGCATATCAGTTGCACCATCAACACGTGCCGCTTCGATGATCGGATCTGGGATCTGATCGATGAATTGTTTCATCAAGAAAACCGAGACTGGAACAGCAAGGTATGGCAAGATATGGACCAATGGATTGTTGTTTAATCCGATGTTAACGATAATAAAATAAGTTGGAATAACAACGGCTGTTCTGACGAACATGAGTGCGATTTGGTTGATCCCAAAAAGCGCTGATTTTGCTCTAAAGTTTTTCTTTGACAAAACATATCCTGTTGTCACGGACAACCAAACCGTTAATACGACCATCACGAAAGTGATGATTAAGGTGTTGAAGAAATAACGTGATAAAGGAACCCCTGTCGAGGTTGCTGTTCGAAAGAGTGTGATAAAGTTATCCAACGTTGGCTTTTGAACAAAGAACCGTGGTGGGAATAAGAATAATTCGTCCAAGGGTTTAAATGCTTGGTTTACGATATAAACCACAGGTAAGAGCATGAATAAACCGAGTGGGATTAAGAAGGCATAGAAACCAATTTGCGATTTAGAGAAATTGGTAGGGTTGATTTTAGTTCCTTGAAAACTCATCGTCGCACCCCCTAATCCTTATCCATGAAGAGCTTATACGCGACTTTAGAGAAGAGCCAGATGATGATGAGAAGCACCACTGAGAGTGCTGCTGCATACCCCATTTCGTAGCGAATAAACCCGTAATCATCGATGTGATTCGTGATCAGCTGTGCTGCATTTTGCGGGGTCGGGTTTGACCCAGATAATGCAACACCGATATAACCATTGGTGAACGTTGCAACAATGGCCATGACGGCACCGAAAAGCATTTGAGGTTTCATCATGGGAATCGTGACATACATCACTTCTTGGAATTTATTTCGAATACCTTCAATATAGGCTGCTTCATAAAGTTCATCATTTCCGTTTAAGATCCCCGCTAACATCGCTAAGAATCCAACACCCATGCTACTCCATAAAGCAACGACGATGACAATATTCATCAAATAATCAGGTGATACCAAGAACTGGATTGGACGATCAATCCATCCATTGTTCAGTAAAAAGCTATTGATATACCCTGATTCATCACCGGAAAAAATCGTTCGCCATACGACAGACATAAACACACCACCCACCATGGATGGGGTGTAAATGGCAAGTGCTAAAATGGTTCTTGGTACACGCTGAATTTGCGCGAGCATCCATGCGAGCAGGAAGGAGAGGAGATAACCACCTGGTCCGACGATGAGCGCAAATTTCAGCGTGTTGGGCAAGACATATTTCAAGAACACGGGGTCCTGGGTAAAGACATTAATAAAGTTGAATAGTCCGCGATATTCAGGGAACTGAATGACATTAAATGAGGTTAGCGATAGATAAAATGCGATCGCAACCGGTAATGCAATAAAGATCGAGAATAATAAAGCATAGGGTAAAAGCATGAGCGCAATGCCTAAAGCATCTTTAAATTGCGCTTTACTTCTGTATCTTTTCTTCAGTTGACTCACTGATAACGTATTATCCATGTTGTGCCTCCTGAATCTGTTCTCTTACCCAATCGATATCTCTTATATTGTAAGGAACGATGGGATTTCCTTGTTGATCAAGGAATCCAAATTCAATCATCTTTCGTCTGATTTCACGATCGATAATAATCGTGTAACGGTCAACCGCAATACCTGTGGGTGTTCCATCATAGACCGCTGTATTCCAAATATCAGAAAGTGAGCGTTCAAGCATATATTGACCAGGTGTACGGGGAACGTCGACGAGCCATTCAATTTGTTCGAGAATGACAAGTTTATCCTTTTCGGGGAACGGTGAGTTTCTAAATGCATCGATGTTACCGGATAACCATGCATAGGTTGGTCCATAAGTTGACTGTAAGTTAAATGCAAACTGGCTTTGAGTTTCAACAGACATCCACCACTTGAGGAAAGCCCATGACTCATCGGGTTGTTCAGTTGATGATAGGATTAATCCCGCTGTACCGTTTGCGATATAATGACGATTGGATTCACCATTCACTTCGATCGATGGATATGGGGCAATGTCCCAAAGTCCAGCGAGTTCTGGTGCAGCATTTTTAATGAGCAGGTATGTTCCAAAGTCAGCAATACCAATCGGTAAGGTTGCATAACGGAATGAGTTATAAAATGATGGAACTTGTTCAGGGAGAGAGTAGTTCGTAAATAATTGGTTTAAGAATGTTAAACCAGCAATCGCTTCAGTTGAATTAATGGCAGAACGAATCCCTGTATCTGCATACAAACTACCACCATGCTGATAGATGAAACCTGATGTTTGATAGAACCATTTGATCGCAACACCACCTGCGATGGGGTGATAGAAGTTCATTCCGTATTGTTGGAGTTCAGGAAGTATTTGAATGACTTCATCCCACGTATCTGGAATCATAAAACCAAGGGCATCAAAGATATCTTTACGGTATAAAATGACGTTAAAATCAAGTGTTTCTGGTAAAGCATATGACTTATCGTTTAAGATGTATGGAACAAATGCACCTGGTGCAAATTGACCAGCAAAATCCCAATAATCATCAAATGACGTCAAGTCGTAGGCAGCACCACGAATCGCTAAGTCGTATGGCATGTAGGATGCTAATCCTAAAGCCACATCGGGTTGTTGATCAGCTGCAGATGCCATGACGAGTTTATTCGCATCTGGCATGACTGAAATCTTAACTTGAACCCCGGTATCACTCGTAAATGTTTGATCGGCCATCTTTTGCATCATATCCACATATGTAATTGGACGGTTAACCCATACATCGATAACGTCTTCATCATAGGTCATCTTGTATTTATCGCTTGTAAACGATGCAAAGAAAGCACGAAGACCTGCCCATTGTTTAACAAACCAATTGGCATTTGCACGCGGTAGTTTTGTATCATAACTTGCAAAAAATTGGTTTAAATAGAGGGGTTGTTCTTTGACCATGGTCAGTGAATCCCCAAGATATTGCGCGATCGATCCTGTACCACCGGAAAGATCCTCTAGGTATAGAGGGACTTTATCGGGATTTTCTTGAATCAGGGTTAATTTATAAAGTGCTTTTTGAATATAGGATAACGTTGCAGAATTTGCACCATTCGGAGCATAGACTGCAAGTTCGGTTAAAGCTGCTTTTAATAAAACTTCATAACTATCGAGATAATCTGGTGTTTCAGGAATGTATTCCGTAAACTTCCATGTGCGTTCACGGTCGACTTCTTTTCCAGCAATCTTTCTGATATCGAGTGAAAACTTATTGATATGATCAATAACGAGTTGTAAATAACGTAATCCTTGTTCGAGTGGTTCTGATTCGGCACGTAATGTAATCGTATGTTCACCTTGTGGTAAATAGAACACATACGCTTCGCCTTCAGGATCACTTAAGGTTTCATACGCCCATTTTTGTGCACCTGTATGCTCAAATTCATAACTGACGAGTGCATCAAAGGGGATTTCGCCATTGATTGCGATCGAACGGAACACTGAGTAATCATTTTTGGTGTTCTGATAATGAAATGAGAGTTCATAGTTTCCAGATGCTGGAACATCGATCACATAATCAATGGCTTGTCCTGAGATATCCCATGATAATCCATCAATGATGTTGAGTTTCTTATAAAGCGCATCAAATGGTGTCACAGTTGGTGTATTTAATGACATCAAATGGGTGAATGACGAGTTTTTAGACACATAGGTTGTTGCATCAACAACGATTTGATCTTTCACGGTTGTCTGTGGGAGACCAGAGCGATACTGTTGATAGGTTTTTGGTGTTTCTGGTGCAATCAACTGAAGGTTAGAGACCATCAGTGGTGTAGACGTTGTGTTTTCTATTTCAATGAGGTTGACGCCTTCATTCAAAGTAAAGAGTAGGGGAAAAACGGAGACATAGGTGTTGTTATAAAGAGGTACCCAGCGCCAATCTTGATCGATCACTTGATTAGGAAGGACTTGATCTCCGTAACGATCGACTTGGAAATCTTTGCTTTCATCCATCCAGGATAATGGAATGTCGATCGCACGATGATCATCATATAGGTATTGTCCATTGATCTTGATTGAAAGTGTCAGGTTGTTTAAGGTTGCTGCAGCAACTTTCGTTGCTAAAACAAAACGATAAAGACCCTCTTCTTCAAGGTCAATGGTATATGATGCTTCATCACCAAGATCTAAGGTTAATGCTAAACTATCGATATCATCATCATAGAGTGCATCTCCATTGGTCAAGATGAGTTCTTCATCTGCTTCAGCATACTGAAGATTACTGGGTAAGTCATTGATATAATCAATGTATGTATACCGTTCATTGGTTAATGAGGTAGAAAGTTCATGATATGCACCGTTAATGACGGTTGAACTTAACTCTCCTTCAGGTTGATAGTTGTTATAATCATTGGTAAATAAGACAATGACTACGACAAAGACAGTCACCGATAAAAGGGCAATCAAAATGCTCTTGAGGTTTCTCAATATATCACCTTTCTTTAACTTGAATAAAAGGAAGGCACCAAACAGTTGTCCGGTGCCTTCATTCAATTGAAATCGATTTGGTTTATTCGAAATCTTCGTCTGTTAATCCGTAGAATTGCTTGAGGCCTGCACGGAGTTCATCTTCTGCTTCAATGTAACGAGAGTTAATCGCTGTATTCCATTGACCTAACTTAGCAAGAACTGTTGGTGTCCAAGCAGCTTCATGTCTGAGTGGTGAAGTTGCAGCAGGGTCACCGGTAACAACTGCTGGGTTATAAATGTTCTGCCATTCATAAAGGATGGGTGAACGAGTACCTTCGTTGTCATATGTCCATGGATAAGCTTTGTCAGAAACGTCCCATACTTGTCCAGATTCCCAGATTTCAAGAACTTTCTGCCAACCTGGCATCTTCGCTTCATCAGCAAAACGAGCATGGATTGGTGTTGAATACCAAATTTCCATTTGTTCGTCGAATGCATCACCAGTTACTAATGGGAGTGAGTCATTCATTGCAGATTTGAGAGCTTCGCCATCTTTGAATTCTTGAGCAGCTCTTGCTTCCCAAGCACGTGTGTCACCAACCCAGAAACTTGCGAAGGTGTACGCGATCTTGAGTTTCAATGCTTCTTCTTCGGTTACTTCAGCATTGCCATCTTCCATTGCATAGTTATACACTGCAAGTGGGTCTAGAACAACACCAACGGTATTGGGTTGATAAGGTGTAGATGGTCTTGGATAAATATCCCAATCATTAGACTTCGCAGCACCCCAGTGACCTTCAGTTGGGTTTGCAGCATCGCCCATCATCCATGGGTCGCCATCAAGTGTTAAAATCTTGTTTTCGATGAAGAACTTGAATCCCCACCACCAGTTGTCATCCATAACTTGTTGTGGAACTTGTCCTGCAGCTTGAAGACCCCAGATTGAAGATTCTGCCCATTGGGAAATGTAGGGGATCAATGCTTTAACTTCATTGGAGTTAAGGTTGATGTGTGCACCAGTACCTGGATAGTTCGCGAGTGATTGCGCGAGTGTTGTTGTTCCAGTGAAAATAAAGCTAAATGGTGTATCCATTGCGCCCCAGAAATTGGTCATATCTGCTGATTCAACAAAATCAGTATATTCTTCGATCGTCCAATCGGGATCGGGAACATCGATGTTGTTTTGGTCAGCGAGTTCTTTGTTGACGAATACGCCCCATGGTTGCAAGAATTGTGGAAGACCTGCTTGGATACCATAGTAGTTCATCATCTGCATGATCGCTGGGTTGAATGACTTGTACATTGGATCATCTGCGAAAACAGAGAGGTCAGCAACTAAACCTTTGGTGACATCACTGACTAAGTCTGTGGATGCCCAAATGGATGGGTAGTGACCATAGTTGGTCTTGAAGTTTTCGCGTTCTTGTTCCCAAGAAACACCGCCATCATTAGGACCAGCTTGTTTTGCATAAACGTTGACCTGAACATTCGGATAAATTTCGTTGAATGCTTTAGCCACTGCGTAGATTGTTGCTTGGTTTTGACCAGTTAGATCTTCTGGAGCATAGTCTTGTTTACCAATGTCTTCATAGAACTGACCGTCACCAGACCAAAGCATAATGCTAATTTCACCTTCAACATCGGTGTCAAGAGCTTCATACTTTTTGCCGCAACCTGCAATCGTCAATGCAACTGCGATTACTAGTAAAAGCACTAAATACTTTCTCATTTTTTTCCTCCTATTTTATGTATATGAGTTTGGTTTTAACCAACTCAATTATACCATTGGGTGAAAACGATTTCAATAGAAATATACAAGAAACGAAATCGTTTTAGTAAGATGTGTAAGCGTTTACGATTGTTTTTAACAAAGTTTGAAGGAAATCGGTTCCCTTTATCACTTTTTTTCTTAAGTTCGTCTTACGCTTTTTCCGTGATCACGAAGGTCACTGAAGTTGATGCAGGAATTTCAACATTTGCTTTAGAGCCGTTAATTATAAGATTAATCGATGATGAACTTCTTAACTTGTTGTGGGCTACCACAACAAGTGATCCATCTGGATTCTTAAATGCAGTCGCAAACACATTGATATTGGTCGTCTCTGTATGGATACGTGTTGCTCCTTGCTTGACGAATGCACTAAAATGTCCAATGAAATAATATTCTTCGTTTTTCGTATATGAACCATCTTCATGAATCGTCACAACGCCACGACAATTAGGACATCCACCATTCTTTGGACCATCTTGATCATCAAGTGCCAGATTCCACATCAAGACACCTTTTGCAAAGTGATTGATCGAACCGATGAAGACATTTTCTAAATTCCATGTCATGTTGGCTGCAAAATCAGTTGCCCAACCGCCCCCTGAACATTCGGTAAACCAAATGCCTTTATCGGGATAATTTTCAGCGACTTGAGCTTGCGCACTCACTTGTCCACCATAACAATGAAATCCAGATCCAGCAACTGCATCATACCCATTGGGTGAAGCTAGGATTTGCATCGGGTAATTCGGTTGATCCCAGTTATGATCATAGGTGATGATTAATGTCTCAATGTTTGCTGCATCAAACGCTTCTTTGAGCTTAATGACGAATGTGAGTTGCTGTTGAGCAGTCATATACATCGTCGGATAATTCGGTGTTTGATGAAGGGGTTCGTTTTGAGGAGTCACTGCGAAGATTTCAATACCTTCAGCTGCATATCCTTGAATGAATTTAACAAAATATTTGACATAGGCATCCATGTATTCATTCTTCAACGATCCGCCATTCATCGTTCCTGTCGTCTTCATCCAGCCTGGAGCTGACCAAGGGGATGCGACAATCTTAACATTTGGATTGATGAGTAACATTTCTTTAAGCATGGGGATCACATACTGTTGATCGCGTTCTAAGGTGAAATGTTCCATCTCAAGATCAGTCTCACCCGAGGGAAGATCATTATAGGAATAATTGGAGAGTGCGAAATCAGATGCTCCCATGGGTAATCTCACAAAGCTGATACCAATACCATCTTCTCCAAAGAGATCTTGAAGCACTGTTTGACGATCTTCTTCTGACATTTGACTAAACAGATAGGCAGATGATTCAGTCATCGCTGCACCAAATCCATCCATTTCTTGAAAGAGTTGAGTCGAATCGATAGTGATTTTCGTATTACGATTGGCACCTTCTTGATTCGTGAGTACAATCGGTTGTTCAGTGAGCAGTGTGTTTTTATTTCCTTGTGTAAAATAGGGAATAATTTGATATTCTTTTAAAATCACGGGTGTTGGTTCCTCCTCTTTACATCCCATCAGGGAAAAGATGAACAAGATGATCAAAACTACTGATACAATCTTTTTCATGATACCTCCTTGGTGGATTCTCGAATAATGAGTGAAACAGGGCATTTGGTTATTTCTTGAACGTCACTTTCAGGATGCTCAATCATCTGAATGAGTAAACTTGCGGCTGTTTCACCTAAGAGTTTACGATCTTGTCTGATCGTCGTTAAACTTGGTGTGAAATGTTTGGCAAACGTGATGTCATCATAGCCGATGAATTGAATATCATCAGGAACTCTTAATCCTTTGTCACGACAACATTTGAGTGCTCCAAGCGCTAAATCATCTGAATTGACTAAGACAACTTCAGGTTGACGTGTTTTCAGTAGTTCTTCCATCGCTTGATAACCTGAGGTAAATCCAAACGATTCCGTATAAACAACATGTGAGGTGTTGAAACCTAATGCTTGACCGATATTATGAAAGTGAAATTCACGTTCGTTGAATGCTTTAGATGACTTGGGTCCCGCAATTAATGCAATCTTTTGTTTTTGGATGCGATATTTCACATACTCCAGTGCAAGATTAATTCCTTGAGCATTATCAGAGATTACGGTATGCAATCCAGGAAGAATCATATCGGTTGAAATACAGGGAATCCCTTTTCCAACGAGTTCATATAAGCCTTGATCGCTATAATTACCGACCACAATGTAGATACCATCCACACGTTTATTTAAACACCATTCATAATAGCTCATCTGATGTTCACCGAGTTTTGTCACGATGAACGCAAGTTCATAACCTTGTTTTTCCAAGTAGGTTTTGAAATGCTGCAAGATTGATGAGAAGAATGAGTGTTCAAGTCCCACATTCGATTCTTCCGTAAACACAACACCAATCGTATAAGAACGTTTAGATTTCAGTTTACGTGCCGACGATTGTGGAACGTAACCAACCGTTTGAATATAAGATGTTACACGATCTCTGGTTTGTTTGCTGACAGATCCTGTACGGTTGAGTACTTTTGATATCGTCGATGGCGAAAGATGAAGTTCTTTGGCAATCATGTAAATGTTTTTGCGATCGTTCAAGACTTATTCACTTCTTTCGTAGACCTTCACATATTGAAACTGCATCGACATCGGAAATATTGAATCATCAATGGGGCCGCCCCATGTTCCTCCGATGGCAAGGTTTAAAATCAGATAAAAAGGTTGATCAAATGGCCATTCAGCTTTTGGAATGTAGTCTTTCTTATTGAAGCGTACAATTTCCTTCTTATCGATGTAGAAGATAAATGATTCTTTGCTCCAATCGACGGCATATTCATGAAAGCCTTCTAAAATGCCGGGTACTTTTAAAGCGAGTGTCGGTTGATTACCAATCAAATGGTGATTGGTCCGTGAATGAAGGGAGAAGTGAATCTGTTCAGGATTATGTCCGACATGTTCCATCAGATCAATCTCACCACATGCAGGCCATCCCGCATCTTTAATATTGGTACCTAGAAACCAGATGGCAGGCCATGTACCTTTTCCTGTAGGAAGTTTTGCCATCACTTCAATACGACCATATTGAATGTGTTTTTTACCTAAGGTTGTTAGTTTAGCCGATGTGTAGTGACGATGTTCATAGTTTTCTTTGTGAGCCACGATGGATAATATACCATCTTTGATCACCACATTTTTTAAACGATCGGTATAAAATTGTTGTTCGTCATTGCCAAATCCATGGCCTGCAACTTCGATATTCCATATACTTTCATTGGGTCGACCCGGCTTTTTAAACGTGTCTTCCCAAACTAATTTATACATGATGAGCCTCCTTGTAGGCTTGATAAAGCAATGCTTTCGCTTCTTCATTGAGATAGACACGTGGGGAATTGGTATACGATGTATTTTCTTCTTCAATGATGAGAAGTTTTGCATCATGACTTAAGGTATGTGTATGATAAATGCCTTTTGGAATGCGATACACGTTATGTGGTTTTAATACTTCATGACAAATTGTACGAATTTTACCTTCGATAACTTCTGCAAAATAGAGAACACACTGACCTTCTAGAAGAACAAAAGCTTCATCGGTTTCATCATGAGCTTCCACATACGCGATGTTTTCAACCTCAAGTTCATCGATATAATTAAGCATCGCGACACGCCATGTGTTATACACAAATAATTTTTGATAACCAACCTCATCAAAACGATGAATATCAACGTATTTCATCATACCAAATACACCTCAATAGGACCTTCGATTTTTGTGATGACTTGTTGGATTGCTTTTCCATTCATGAGGATCTGTTCGATCTGATAAGGACCTTCTTTTTCTTCTTTCACATGATATGTAATAGTCGCAAGTTGACCGAAGAGATAGGTCTTTACCGTTGCTTGATGTCTGATAAAATCATGTTTTGTCAGTTTGGGTTCAAGGAAAAGTTTACCGTAACGCATCTGAATACCAAAGACTTCGGTACGAATCAGTTTGAGTAACCATGACGCAGAACCTGTTAAATAAGGATACATTCCAATGCCACGATCCGTAAAGTATTCAGGAATACCGACGAGTAGATGTGATTTTGGATGCATCGCACGTTTAATCAGTGTCACCCATGCTTCTCTTGCTTCTTCGATGAGGTTATATTGGTATAAACCATAGGCATACATCATCGCCATGTGTGAGAAAACAGCACCATTTTCTTTATGGCCATACGCGAAGCCATACGCACGTCCCATGTTGGTTAAAACTTGTTTATAATCGGTATTTAATGCATAACCACCACGTTTGGGATCAAAGAGCATCGCACGTGTTGATTGTGAAAGTGTCTTTGCTTGATCAAGCGTTGGTGTTTTTGACAGTAATGCCATCGCTTGACCCGTGAGATTCATGGTCTTTTCGTGATCAGCATTGATACCATCATTGTTGAAATAACTGATGAAGCGTTCATGCGTAAATGCATGTTTTCTTAAGTGTTCTATTCTCATCTGTGCAAGATGTTTTAACTTTTTAACCAGATGGATTTTATCAATCGTGATGGTTTCTCCAGTAAATGAAGTCACTGCATTGAAGAAATCATGGAGATTGGGTTTTTCAGTAAGAAGTATCTCTAATTGTTTAAAAAGATGAATATCTTGAACGGAAAGATGATCGATCATGTCTGCAAGTTCCAATAGGTTATTCGCATACATGTGCGTAAACGCAACTGTTTCACCTTTGTCGTGCGCCATATCAAGACCATCATTCCAGTCTGCATCTTCTAATCTGACAAATCCGTGATCACCGATATTATGGTGTCCAACAAGATTTTGTAGCAAGAGATGCTCTAAGATGGTTCCTTCATAGGGTTGATTATCTTTTGTCATCACACGGTTTGAAGTATAAGGGCGTGTCTTTTTGGTATAGTGCGTAAACTGATCTTGGAAATAACCTTGTTTTTTGAGTAAAAAATCAAGATCTCCCGTTTCATCAATATACATTTTAGCCGTCAATAGTGGCCACGCACCATGATCAGACCACACACGCGTAATCATGTTACGGTCAGCTTTAAATTCACCAGGACGATCACCAATAATCGTCGCATTCGATCCATCGATTCGAACACCTAAAAAATTGTTATAGAGCAATTCTTTCACCGATGCATCATTCATCATGATCAAGGCTAATAGATCTTGCCAAAGGTCTCTCCAGCCCTTACCCCCACGACCATAATCATGGTGTGGTAAATAGGAGTTACCAAAGTAACGTCGAAGCATGGGCTGGAGTACGACCCAGGAGAGGTTTTTGGATGTGGATGAATCCACGATATTAAAGGATAAACCTGATACATAATCACTAAAGAATGCTTGAACACGCTTCAGTTCTTGATGGAAAGATTGTGGGTTTAATCGTTGTAATGATTTTAATGCATCATATCTCTTCTCATGAATGCCTAATCCGACATAAAGAGACACAGATTGATGAGGTTCAAGAACGATCGATTCAAATTGGATAGCACCCATCGCTTCATAACCCTGTGTCTTATAACCTGCTTGTTTAAGGTGATGAAGACCTCTTGGATGATGAAGTGATCCACCTGAAATAAAGTCATCAAGTACAGGGATAAACCCCTGGATTTTCATCTGCTCACTCGATGCTTGAACACTATAGATGTGATGATTCGTTTTATGACCTCTTTCATCAAAGGAGAGTGTAGGTTGGTTCAATACACCATGTGATGTGGTTTGAATACGAGAAAGTAACGATGTCACATGACGATGATCTCTGAGATTATCTGCACTTCTTGCGTAAATAGGAATGGATGTTGTGACTTGAATGGCAATCGGTTGATTCAAAGGGTTGATCAACTTGATTTCATGCAGTTCAACATGATCATCTAAAGCAACGAAAGAAGTGACTTCAAATGTTAACTGATCACTCTTTCGAATAACCTTTTGATAGAGTAGACCCACCTCAGTGATTAGTTCATCCGATTGTTGATGTGCAGTTTGACCATTCATAAAATAAAACTGATCATTGACGGAAACAATCACGTTTCTGGACATGATGTTTTGATAGAGATCAACTTCGGTTGTAGGTTCTAGAAAATAGTGATGATGATCGAGTTTGAGATCACCACCAAAGTAAGGTGAAATCGATGAACGCATACCCTTCAAATTAAAAAGTGGGAAGTAGTATCCTAAGTTTTGTTGTGTGACGACAGTTCGTTTTAGCATCATTGACACCTCTCGGAAATCGGTTTCCTATTTAATAGTCTACTTCATCACTTAGGTTTTGTAAAGCAAAAAAATGACTTTTCGAAATCGATTTCGTAAACCGTTTTCACTTTCATCGAAAGATATAAAAAAAGAAGCTACGCTTCTTATGAGCGTAACTTGAAAAGAAATGAAACTATTTTCATGCCTATCGAAAGATTCCCTTTTGATCATACATCACATCTGCCGTTTCAATCAAAGTGATTACATCTCCTTCGATCAACACAGCACCATCATCTGGAATGGTAAGGATGGGATGATGGAATGCACGGAAAACTTTCTTCATCGCAGCTTTCTGTTTCTTGCGTCTTCGATAATGGACCTCAACCGAAAAACCAGTCAGTAAATTGAGTCCTTCTTCATAGGAAAATCGTGGATAATCGAAATCTTTTGATATGTGATAATGTTTGAATTGGATCATTGCTCCCGCAGATGAACCAATGTATATTTTCTGATGTTCCTCAATCGCATCTTTTAATCCTTTTTCAATGATACGTTGCATCATCTCATCTGGAGCACCACCTGGAAAATAGAGGATGTCAGCATCTTTGATTTTTTTGATTGCAACATCATGATCATCATGGTAATAATTGATCCAACTTATCGTCGATGGATCAATACCATAGGGTGTAAAGTAACCGATTATTTTTTGGATATTTTCACCTTCAAAGGCATAAAAACGATCATATGCTTCTGGTGTGGATAGATCTTTACTAAAAAATGAATAGAGTAAGACAGCAACACGGTGATCCTTTGAAATGACACCCTTTAGTTCTTGAACGAGCGGTTCAGTGCTTAAAATACCTCGACTCATTAAAATGTTAATCATGATTCTTCCCTCCTTAAAAAATTGAGTGCTAATCGAAACCATCCTGATACATCGTTGTTGTTTTGAGCAAACACCTTGGGATCCATGTGTTCGAATGATGTATCTTCTGTTGCTAACGATAAACCATGTGGCCCATGTGGATAAATATGAAGCTCATATGAGAGGTTGTGAACTTGAAGTGCATGAACAAGACGCAATGTGTTTTCAACAGGTACCGCTTGATCATCTGCAGTATGCATGATAAACATCGGATTGAGTTTTTCATGAACCTGTTTTTCAAGTGAAACCTCATCGATATAGGGTGACGATAGATCGCCTAGTAAATTAACAAATGAACCTTCATGACGAATCAAAGGATCACTTGAAACCACTGGGTACGCTAAAACTGTTTTAGAGATCAAATCGGGTCTAGCGATTGATAACATGAGTGCATAATGCCCACCTGCAGAAAATCCACACATAAATAAGTGTTTGACCTGTGGCATACGCTTGATGGATTCCAAGATATGGATGCCCTCTTCTTTGATCATGGGATAAAGATGTTTCGTTTCTCGATACCAAAAAATCGCTGCGTGCATCCCCGCTTGCAAGATGCGTTTTGCAACAGGCATGGCTTCTCGAGGAGACGTAAAATGATAGCCACCACCTGGCAAGATCAATACAAGATCTCGTTTTTGTTCATCAAGAAATACGTATTCAATACGATTATTGGATTGCATGTTTTCACCCATCTCATTATAGCATAGCCATGAAAAAAGGTCATCCTGAGATGACCCTTAAATCATTTTTTCTGGTTTATGAAAATAATATCCTTGGTGAAGCGTGCATCCGAGTGATAGCAAGAGATCATGATCATGTTTTGTTTCTACACGTTCAGCTATCATATGCTTTTTTGTTTGATTGGAAAGTTTGACAATCATTTCAATGATGGTTCTATTCTTTTCAGATGAAAGATCACCAATAAATGATCCATCCATTTTGATAATGTCATAATCAATTCGATCAAGAATGGATAATGAAGAATACTGAGAACCAAAATCATCAATCGCAATCATAAATCCTTCATGACGATAAGCTTGAATGATTCGTTTGCATGTTGCTAAATTATAAACAAAGGTATTTTCTGAGATTTCGATCACCAGATCAGATGGAGAAATTCCATACTGTTTCGCAAACCGCGCAATCTTTTTCGGGAATGAATCGATGAGAAATGTCGTGGGTGATAAATTAAGACTGAGTCTTGTGTGCTGATAAAGAGGATCTTGTTTTATTTTTTGAAATTTAAGAATTGCTTGTTCGATCACATAGGCATCTAAAAGATCAACAATGTTTGCGTTGACCGCAATGTTAAAGAATACATCGGGGCGAATGACACCAAGTTCATCATCTGTCCATCTTGATAATGCTTCAAGGTAATGAACGCTCTGATCAACCGCGTGAACAATCTTTTGAAAGTGAACATCGATGGACTGATTTTTGATAGCAAGCTGCAATTTATAGGCCATGTGAATGTTGTTTTTTAAGTCTTCAATCATCTGTTCTTGGTAGCATGTTACACGATTGATCGCCTGATTAGACGCATGCCGATTGGCTAAAATAGCATGACTAATCGCTTGTTCAATGGTTGTTGCATCTTCAGGAAATCGTGCACATCCAATGGTCTTCTTAAAGGTAAATTTCGCATCAGTAATCTCATAATCTTCATAGAGCTGATCATCCATCATGAGCTTCAATTGTTGCTCATGTTCAGCCTTTGGATTGATGATGACTACAACAAATTGATCGCCATCAAATCGTGCAATAATATCCTTTTTTTCAAGGAAGAAAGTGATCTTTTCACCGATCTGTTTTAGGATGACATCACCAAAGGAGTAACCATAATAATTACGTATGATATCAAGATTATGGATCTGCATTGAATATACGATAGATCGCTTCACCGTGCGTTCTTTAAGCACTTCATATAATCCATATTGCCCATATAATCCTGTGACGGCATCATGTCGATTTTGATCTTCAAGTTTCTTGTTAAGTTTGACTAAATCTGTGATATCATTACCAATCGAAATGATGTATTCGATATGACCATCACGATCGATCATACAGTCGTTTTTCCATGTGATAAAACGTTCTTCTCCACGGCTTATCATGTGACTTTGATGTGAGGATTCCTTCTTGGTTAATACATCATCAAACCATGTATGATCGGTATTTCCCATCATCTCGTTAAGCTCAAAAATACTTCTTCCTTCAAGAGGATCAAGTTTATTATCATAATAATCACGATACGATGTACTCATGAACACGATCGTTCCATCAGGTTTACACTTGGTGATCAATGAACCTGAATAGGCGATAATTTTTGAATTTTCTTGAGCGAGAACTTCGACATCTTCTTTTGCTTTTTTGAGTGTATTTTCCATGACATCGCGTTCACTAATATCCGTTGCTAATGCAACAAAGCGATGTTCTGAAGTATGAATGCCTTTGATTTCTACGTGAGCATAACGATTCATCGTTTCAAATTTCACATGAACTCTTGATTCAACAGGTATAAGATGGTCAACATGATCTTTGATTTGACGTAGGACCACATAATCATCAGGATTCACATAACCTGTTAACTTTGCTAGTGGCATATTCATCTCACGTGATTCAATGTTGTACGTTTGCATAAATTTTATCGAAAACTCAATATGGACCATATTGGTTCGCTTATTGTATTCAATGAGAACTGCATCTTGTTTTTCATACGAGGTGTTACTAATATGAATATCCCTTTGATGCGTGATCACCATTTGTCTAATCCCAACACCATAAATCGCAAGAATGATTCCAAAAACAAGGTGATAAGTCACATGGAGAAGTTCACGAGATTGTCCTAGTTGATCATCCCACCCATAAAAGATGGATAACACATCAAAAGTCGTCAGCATCATAAGGATTATACATGAGATGATCAGAGCACGATTTTTGAATTCAATAGCATAGATTAAGCTCAGCATTAAAACCGTTAAAAGAGCACCATCCATCACCATTTGATGATTGATTCTAGGGAATATATCGAGAAGAGGTGCAACAAAAAAGAGGATGTATAACATCCAGATCAGACCATATATCGCAATGAGCCATGCTTTCATACGTCCTTTATTCTTCATCAATATCCCTCGTTTACTCTACCATTATAACAAAGGGTGTGAAAGATATTTGAAGCAGTTGTATGATTTAAGATAAACTTAAGAAGTATGTTATGACTAAAAAATAAAAGGAGATTGTGATCTCCTCAAGTACATCTTGATAAGGGTAAAACCATGGAACGACGATGTATCCATAATCTTCGATGATCTCATCATCTTCCATAACGACTACATGATAAACCTGATAAAAGAGACCGATATACCTCACCCCATCCCCTTCTTCCATCTCTACTTCAAGACAAAAGAATGGCTGATGATTCTTCTTAGCAAGATAGAGATCAGTGGATAGAAAAACAAGCCATACCAGTAGGATGATTGAGATGATGATCATTGTCTTTTTCATGATACACCTTCCATCGATGGGTGAAATCATTTTACATCAAGTTCATGAAAAAGAGTGTCAAAATCGTCATCAGATGCATAAAAAAAGCGATAAACACTCGGTTTATCACTAGGATTGAATCTTTTTAATCGCATGAAGTGCTCGCTCAAAGACTTCATCTTCGGTGATGCCATTGGTATTAATGATGACATAAGGGATGTCATACACCGCACATTGTGCGACAATCTTAGTCGTATAATCACTCATCAATTCTTTGAAATACGGTTTATTCTTATCAAAGTTTTCGATTTCCTGTTCGCGTCCACGATCCATGATACGTTGCTCGAAATTTCTCCAATCCACATCCAGGATGATATATAAGTCTGGCTTTTTGATTTGATTCATATAAGCATGAAACACACCGTTATACATATTCATGATGGTAGGCATACGTTTTAAATTGTGTTGTGCAAAAAGCCAGTGTTCCACTAAATCACGATCGACAATAAATGAGCCTTCGTATTTGACTTGATTCAACCAATGATTATGGATGAAATAAATTTGAAGAAGCATTTCAACGTTTTCTTTTTGTTCATAAAGCCAACGTAAAAGCGTGTTGAACACCTCATCGTCTCGTTCAAACTCTTCCATCACAGGTAAGTTTAATGCTTTTCCTAAACGACTAACAAGTGTTGATTTTCCTGAGGCAATCATGCCACCTACAGCTATTTTCATCATGTCCTCCTATTGATCGGTTGTGAGGTAATCTATCCCCATTTTTGACAATCTCATGGCGTCTTTGGATTCATTGACGGTATATACAGCAATGCGGAATCCTTCTTTTTTAAGCTTTTTAACTAATTCTGGTGTGATCATTTCATACCAAAGCGATAAATCAATTTTATTCACACGTGCATCATAGATGATTTCGTCATTCAGTTCACCACGAAGAAGTTGTAACTCGATGGTTGATGATAATGCACGAATGTACTTCAGGTAATTCATGTTAAATGAAATCACCATCGCTTTGAGTCCTGGATGATTTTCAATCATATTGACAACATCCGTCAACGATGAAATATCAGATACACCTTTGATTTCGATCACAGCGACTTTATCATAATAGACACACATTTCAAGATACTCTTCAAATGTTGGAATGAGAAGATTCGGATACTGTTTAATATTATTGCCTGACTTAATGGTATGACTTCTAATTTCAGATAGGGTCAAATCTTGAACTTTCTTTTCGACTTTTGCCATACGATTTAAATCGTCATCGTGGATGACGACAAAATGATGATCTTTGGTTTCATGGATATCACATTCAATGCCGAAAAAACGTTGTTCTTTCCCTGCTAATTCGAATGCTTTTAATGTGTTTTCTGGTGCATGAGAGGAAAGACCTCGGTGTGCAATGATTTTCATAAGAACCTCATGGTGACAAAACTTTAACTATAGTCTTATTTTAACATGATTTCACCTTTTTTTCAGCCAGAAAAAGTGAAGAATCATCGGTGATTATGTATATAGAAATGTTCTATTTTGAAGTCTAAGTGAACGCTCATTTTTGATGAAGTGAGTTGAAACCAATAAAAAAGTAGGCACACGTTCGTGTCTACTTCTTATCTTATTAACTGATCTTATTACTTATCTTGTTTAACAATGGGAATCCAAACTTCACATCGATAGTCCTTTCGATCTGATCCACTTTCTGGGTAGGACTCAAAATCAGGAGTTCCTGCATGGCGATATCCTGATGATGGGAAGAAATCTTCATAAACCTGACGCCATACACGTTGAATCGCATCAGGCATCGGTCCAATCGATTCAAAGACTGCCCATGTTGACTTTGGAATCTCGAGTTTTTCGAGGGTTTGATCGTTCTTTGTTGTTTCAACACCAATCATATAGCGAAAACTACCATCTTTTTCCATGCCATAACATACGCCAAGAAATGGTTTATCGGGTCCTAAATGACATAATGTTTCATCGAGACCTTGTTTTGGAGCATCTTGCCAAAATTTTGTGATGGTATGATGCTTCATATTATCCTCAGATGACGTCTTGATCGAACGTCCTACGACCGTAAATGCTTCTTTTTGAATCAATTGATACTTCATGGTTTGTACCCCTTTCATGGTCATTGAAAATGTGATTCTAGGAACGTGGACGAGTTGAAATTGTCTCTTTAATACATCACGAGGAGTCACATGATGCATGTTTTTAAATGCTTGAGAGAATGCATCAGGTGATTCATAACCATATTGAAGTGCAACATCAATCACACGATGACCTTCTATTAAGTCTTTGGCTGCACACGATAGTTTTCGTTTGCGGATGTATTCACTGATGGGTATCCCCGCTAAAACAGAAAACATGCGTGCAAACAAACCTGAAGGACAACACGTGATTTGATCGATGATGTCAAAATCAACCTTATCCTTAAGATGTTCTTCAATATAATCGATCGCTAAATTGAATCGTCCAATACTGTCCATATTTCACCTTCCATGATCAGTTTATCACATGGATATTCATCCTACCCGTGATAGGATGATCAAGATTTCAAGGATTAATGTCTCAAGGGTCTTAGATTACGCTGGTAGAGTTCAGGAATGAGTTGTTCAACATAAAGTTGGTAGACTTGAAGAGGTTCCAAGGAGTCTATTAAATGACCTTTTTTGTTGCGTTGTTTCCAGTTCGAGATAAATGATTGCATCATCTTGGGGTAATTACGCTTCACATCATTGACTAAATGAACGTATTCTTCACCTTTACAGTCTTTGTTTTGTAATCGGATGATTGAGATAAACATGTCAAGCATATCGATCGATAGACTGATTTCCTTTTTATAAAGGGTTGTATTGTTGTCTCTTGGTGTACCATAACGGAGGCGATGTCTCCACAATTCCATTTGATGTTTAATAAACCAGTAAAAATCATTTTTCCCATAAGGATGATCTTTAAAGGTTTCTTTCATCTCTTTAGATATGTTGTTGATGTTGATCGATTTTGCTTTCCAAAGTAATTGCATGATTCTTGTGCCATTAGACATATAATGATCTTCAAGATCAACATAACGTCCCATGTCTAAAAGAAATTGGCCGTAGATACTTAAATCTTTATTGTTAAATACAAATCGGTCGATATAATGACGAATCAAGTTGGGATTCGATGAACGTCCCCGCCATGATTCTAATCCACCATACACAATCGCAGGTAAGCTGATCACATTGGTCTGTAGATGTCCAAAATCACCCCAGTCGGTGAGTAACATACCCAATCCATGATTGCGTTTCGTGTGTTCACATGCTTGTCTGATATTATCGATCATGGTTGATGTACGTCCTGTGATACTGTTCCATGCTGATGTTCCAGGTGCAGCCATAAAATGAACACCAAGATCGCTTAATCGTTTCAGGGTCTTTTCAAACGGATAATCTTTATCATAACCCCAATCCACGAAGATAATGTCTTTAGGAAGCTTTTCAAGTGTTTCAGGGTAATGATTAAGGACATCCCCCCAAATGAGCGGTGTACGCTTGTTTTTCTTCATAAAATCAGCCAATTGGAGGACATAATCTAAATACATCTGGCCAACACCAATCGTTTTTCCTGCTTCTTCTGTTTTTCCGTGTCCAAGTTCATATGGTTCATCCAAATTCATGTGGAAATAGGCTGATTTCGATGACTTTAAGGCATCCTTATAAAATGTTTGAACGAGTTCTAAACTTTTTGGATCAAGTGGATTGATCGTTGATGCAGGGCGATGTGCACCCCACATAAACATCCCATCAGGCATAATGGCTAATTCAGGATAATGCGTTAACCATTCTGTCATATGACCTAGACCGTTATGACAAGGAACAAGATCAATCATCCGTTCACGTGCATAAGTTTCTAATTTCTTAAATTCATTCGGCTTTAAAGGTGTCATATCACTTTGATAAAGATCTTTAAATGAAGGATAATAGAAAGCAAGTCCTTCTACATAAAGTTCAAAGTGATTGTACTTAAGTTCAGCTAACACATCGACGATTTCCATCAATGTTGTAAGTTTTGGAACCTTGTTTCGTGCGATATCAAGCATATAGCCTCGAACCTTGAGTTCGGGTTCATCTTGGATATATAAACACGGGATGGGTTGTAACTGATACTGAAGTGCGATTTGAAAGAGGGTGACAAGAGCATAAAATGCACCTTTGATGGTGCTATGTTTGATCGTTATACCATCTTCAGTGACCTCAATCGTATACGCTTCTTCTCCGAGTGTTTTATCGATAGCCATCTCGACATCATGTTCATCATACTCATCGACATACGTAAAGAAACCTCGTCCATCATAGGTGATCGGTGATGCTGTTTTTGTTTTGACAATACGGATCGGTAAACTGTAACGATTGAAAAAACCCTCACGTTTTTCTAAATGTTTTACTTCTGGATATAACTGCATGTCTTCTCTCCTTGTCTATAACTTATACTTTAAAATTTCTTCTCCATCATCAAAAATATGTGTGTCAACAAAACCATATTTGGTATAAAACTGATAAGGCATGTCACCTTCGATATGGCATGACGTGTAAAGGTACTTTTGACCCTCACGTCTTGATTTTTCGATCAGTATATCGAGTACTTTCTTTCCGTAACCTTTCGATTGTTCATCTTTTTTGATCATGAAGCGCCATAAAAAATAGGATGGTTGATCTTCTTCGGGGATATCACTATCATGAAGAGCAAGCATCACAAATCCCACCAGACGATCATCATCATAAATTGCATTCGGCCATGCTTGTGGATTCACATACGCTTGTGCGATTGAAATGACATTGGGGGCGACACATTTTTTTTGTTCATCAGACAGTGTATCTGATAAATCGATCACGTGAAAGAGATTTTCACGATCAAGTGGTTTCAATTGTATCATCGGTATCAACTCCTTTTTTATCATATCATATTTTCAGTAGAATTGTGACACCTCTTATGTTATACTGTTTTATGGACCTAAGGAGGAGCATATGAAACGCATTTATCACGAAACATTTGAAAAAAACGGAAAACCCAATCCAGACATTTGGACCTATGAAGTCGGTGAAAAATGGGCAAATAATGAGTCACAATGCTATGTGGATGATCTTGAACATGCCTTTGTAAAAGATGGTATCTTAACGATTAAATCGACCATTCATGATACAGAAAAGTGTAAGTATCGTTCTGCACGTTTAAATACACGCAATAAACTTGAATTTCAGTATGGTAAACTCACCATTCGCGCAAAAATGCCAACCGGTAGAGGTGCATGGCCTGCGTTATGGCTCATGGGAAACACGAATAAAAATCGTGTGCGCTGGCCACTATGTGGTGAAATTGATTTAGTCGAATTTGCAGGCAATCGTCCCGGGAAAATCACCTGTGCGATTCATACAGAAACCTATAATCATACCAAGCAAACCGATAAAGGCAAGAGTATTAAAGTGCTTGATGCCTCAACTGCTTTTCATGATTACACACTCGATTGGACCAAAGATTATTTATCCTTCCAAATCGACGGTAAAGAGTTTTTCCGTGTCGAAAAACAACCTGGTGATACGGTGAAAGAATGGCCATTTGATACACCCTATTACATCATCATGAATGTTGCTGTAGGGGGTTGGTATGCAGGAACTATCAAGGATGAAGATCTTCCTTGGGAGATGCAAATCCAATCGATCACACTTGATCAAGCTGAATAAACAATAAAATCCTGAAAAATCAGGATTTTTTTATTGTCTCAGATGATTGATACCATGATTGTGCATCCTGATATCCCCATTGATAGATTTTATCGATATGCTCTTTGGAGAAATCAAGAACACCACCTAAAGATCCTTTATGTTTGATCTCGTGAATCTTCGCATGAGGATAATCTTCAGGTTTAAAGAATAATGTACGATTGAGATGGATTAAGATAATCACGTCGCAACCTGCATCAATCAATGGTCTGATGGGAATATTATCAAAAACACCACCATCATAATACTTTCGATGATCATTTTTAACTGCTGGAAACACAACTGGAATCGAACATGATGCTATCACTGCTTTGTGTGCTTCTTTTAATGTCAGTTCATCTAAAGGAAGATACATCACTTGAGAATCTTTTTTGATGTAGTGAGAATAGGATGTTTTGACTAAACCAAATAAACCTTTCGAATCATCACCACCATCAGATACGGTCACGAAGACTCTTTTCTTGTGTAATTTTTCTTGATCAAGATGTTGCATCATGATCGATGAAAAAGTATCCATCGAATAGATTCCTTGATCAATGGCTTTTAACTTTTCTTCTAAAAGTCTTGACCATAGGGGTTTCTCATGTTTGAGTGCACCTTCTGGAATGTTAAACCAAACGTTTTCTAGTCCATCGATACCCTTCGAAACAAGAACTGATGCATTGGCTGCACCAATCGATGTGCCTGCATAGAGATCAACGGTATCGAGCAAACCAACTTCGTGTAAAAAGCGTATGGCACCAGCTTGATAAGCACCTCGTGCTCCTCCCCCTGTTAAGCATAAACCAAGTTTTGACATGTTATTTACCTCCAGATGATTCAAAGATCGTCTCACGAGCATTCTTGGCGAGTTGGTTCCAAGGTATATGATTGAGTATGCCGTTTTTCATCGTGTTTGATGCTGCTTGTCGATATGAAAAATCAACATGAGCATCAAGACATTGTTTTCGAATCGCATCGACCCATGAAATATCCATGATGCGTCCTTCTTTGGATGCTTCACCACCGACAACAACTAAATCAATCCCCTTCAAGTAAAAAGAGATATCAATGGGTCCAATGAGTGGTTGACAGATGATGGATTTATGGCTAATGGGTGCTTGGATGAGATAAGGTAGACGAAGATCTGCCATCTCTTGATTTTCAACTGAAACACCTACATGGACATGTTGATAATGAGATTCAAAATCAGATGGCATAACATCCATGAAACGATCGATGCGTTTGGTCAGAAAAAGAAAGGTTAAATCTGATCTTTCTTTCATCATTTTCCAAAAATCATCGCGATAAGCATCAATATCGTCAAGTAAAAAATCGCTGGAAAAACAGGTGTAAACGAGTGTTCCGGATGGAATTTGATAGTCACCCTTCTTGTTTTTACGAACTGGGCGATCGTATTGTGTGGTTACCTCGATTTGATCAAAGTTTCTTCCCTTTTTCGAATCACCTAATGCAATATAGCAATGTTTACATCCTGTAGAGATTTGATGACATCCCCGAATCGGATTCCATAGTGTCGTTTTCATCGTTCAAAGTGATCTTTAATCATCTTTGCAACCACATCAGGTTCAAGATGAGTATTATCGATTTTTAGATAATGCTTTTTCTTGATTTCTCCATCATAAGAATTCAAACGAAATTTTTCTTCAAGATGAATAAATCTTTTTTCACTCATATCCAAATCTCTTTTAGATGCTTTATGTATTAACCGATTTTCACTACGGTTTCTATCTAACCTGACATCTTTATCCGCACAAAGTTCAACGTAATAAACATCGCCACCTTCACGCATAAACAATGCTTCTAAAGAGGTGATGTACGCATGATCTTCCATGTGATCGAGTGCCCACATGAACGTAAAAATAAGACCCTTTCCGTGAGCTTTTGCGACATGTTCAAAGACGTCTCTACGAATCGCATTACTTAATTCGCCCCAAGCAGAATCAGAGCCCATCAAACGTAGAGCAAGTTCAATACTTTCATGATTATGAAAAAGCGGAATCGATGTGAGTTCTGATAGGTGTTGACCTACGGTCATTTTTCCTACCGCGTGTGGACCAAATAGAATAATGAGTTTCATGATTTCACCTGAAAAATACTACCGATACGTTCATAACCTTGTTTAATGTAATAAGGATCAACATCTGACATGATGTAGAAATCATCTTCTGGATAATGTGATTTCACATGATCAATCATCATTTTTCCATAGTGATGACCACGATAACCTTGACGAACTAAAAGATCATAAACGTAGATTCCAAATCCATCATCATCACGGCATCTGATATAACCAATACATAAATCATCTTGCATCATGATGAAAGTGATTGATGAATGAAGGGCTTGTTGATAAGCCTCTTTTTTTGAAAGTGCATACTCAACCCATTCTTCACCTTCAGAGATGATGAGATCTAAAACAACTGGGTAATCATGTTGATCGTATTGTTTAATGATCATGTTATTCCTCATTTCAAAATAGTTCGCTTGATAAAATCCTGACATGCATCAAAACCATGACTAAAATAGATCGCACCGATGATGGCTTCAATCGCGGTTGCCATTTTCTTTTTTCCTTGAAGATCGGTATTTGATGAGAATAAGATGTTAGGTAAATCAAGACGCTGTCCTAATTCCTGGAGACAAGCATTATTTTCAATATCTTTTTTGATATCTGTGAGCTTGCCTTCGGTGATTTCTGGATTAAAGTATTCAATTGATAAAACAGCTTTTAAGATTGCATCACCCACAACAGCTAATCCATCATGTTCAAAGATTTTATCCGGTGCACAATCATTATATTCTTTTGCAAAATTAGAGCATGTAATGGCTAATAATCCCAGTTGATCATCATTTAATGTATAACCAATGATGTCATAGAGTCGCTTAAGTTTGATATCTTTGGTTTCATGATACTCGTGATAACGATTTTGTTTCATGGTTAAGCCCCCGATGGTGTATTCTATGTCTCATTTTATCATAGAATGAAGGAATTCTAAACCTGGATTTTAGAAAGAAAAAAGAGAAACGACTTGTTTCTCTATGAAGGTTTAAACAAAAATGCTAATGATAAAATATAACACACATAACCAGATCATGATAAATGGGATTGCGTAATACCATTTTTTGGGTTTCCCATCTTTCCATAGTTCTTTCGCTTGTTCTCGACAAATGAGAAGTTCTTCTTTGGGGATGAGCTTGATCGTTATAGCAATCAAAAGGGGAAGGATGATGAGATCATCAAGTAAGCCTAAAACAGGGATGAAATCTGGTATGAGATCGATGGGTGATAATGCATAAACGATGGTCATTCCCGCAGTGATTTTCGCAAGTATGGGTGTTTCTTGATGTTTGAGAGCAAGATATATAGCAGGAATATCTTCTTTGATTCGTTTAGCTTTTTCTTTGAGTGAACTGTTTTTACCCTTCATGCAATTGAATGGATTGCATGATTCATTATATCATGTTCTCAAATGTTTTTGAGTCAAGCCTTGAGATATGCATGTACTGCATCTCGTAAGATTTGAGCTAATCCTTCACCATGTTGATCGTAGTAATGTTTGAATCTCTCATCAGCAACATACATATCAACCACTCCTAAATGGGCTTCTTTTGAATAGTGGCCACCCCATGCGGATTTGATCCATGTTTGATGATCTTTCGCGACTTGAATGCATAATGATGGATCGTTTGTTATTTTGATTTTTTTGAGTGTTTCGATGATATTGGATGCTAATTGTTGAAAGCGTTGATAATCTTCTTCACTCATGTTTTGAAAAGCTTTTCGAGATGACTGATAAACTTCATCTCCCCATGCTGAGATGACTTCTTCTTTATATGCATCATCATTTTTCTTTAAAAGTTCCTTTTTAAAACCTTCGAATTTTTCTTTGTTTGACATGTGATTTTCTCCTTTTAGTGACTGAATCGTTTTATTGACGTTATTGATCAACATTTTCATGCGTTCCATCTCTTCATGAAGAGTTGAAAGATGAGACTGAAGGATCTTAATTCGCTTTTCATCATTCATGCTTTTCATAAGAACTTTGATTTGCTTAAGTTCTAAGCCCATCTCTTTAAAAAAAAGAATCTGTTGAAGCTTATTCACATCTTCATCATGATAAATACGATAGTTCCCTTCTGTTCTTTCATGAGGGGTGAGAAGCCCTATTTGATCATAATAACGTAATGTTCGGATACTGATGCCTGCTAGCTTGGCAAGGTCTTTGGTTTGATAGTTCATGTGATCACCAGATTCAGTATAAACCATGACGTAACGTTAGTGTCAAGATAAAAAAATACGAATGATGAAATTCGTATTGTTTCGTATAGATGACTTATCAAGTATCAATGATGTAAGATGTGATACATAAACCAGTTCATTTTTTCAGTATAACCTAGTTTTTTAGCCATATGTGCAGATTGAACATGAGCTGCATCCCAAATTGGAGTTAGTCCTCGATGGAGTGATTCTTCAATAAAATACGAACAAAGTGTGGTCCCTATACCTTTCATACGAAACATAGGATCATATTCGTAACCTACACGAACGTATAATTCTACTTCTGATCCAATCACAGGATAATTACTTAAAGCAAAACCATGGACATTATCATGACGGTCAACAAGTGCGAAACCAAATCCATGCTTTTCAAATGGACTTACGGTAAAAAAGCGTGATACAACATCATCAGCAATCATTCCATCAATAAGATGTTTTGAATCAATGGGAACAATGGACAATCCCGCTGGAAGAGTTTTTCGATGCGATAGAATCTTATCCATGCTTAAATTTTTGGAATCAAAAAGTGTTCGCTCATGGGAAACAACGTGTTTACCCAACATACTTTCAAACGTGTTTTTCCAGTTTAATGAATCTGCAATGATCCATGAATCTTCATGAAATAAGGATATAACATCAGATGCAATATCTTGGGTGGGTTCACCTAAAATGAAGTATGCAGGATATGAGTATAAGATAACAACATTTGGTCTGATGACTTGATCTACAAAAATCTTGGGTGATAAATCTCTGATAGCATAAACTAAAAAGTTATGAAATACAGGATAAAAATCGAACATGTGATAATAGTTGTTGAGGTCTTTCGTTATTTCAATCATTTCTTTTCTTCTTTCTTGTAGCGATTAATATAATCTAAAAATTGATAATCATTTTCTGCATCCACTTTGGAAATAATGATCTCAAAAATGGTATATAAATACCCCTTGGAAAGATTTGAATACTCAACCAGGATTCTAAAATCTTCTAAAAAGTCATCAAGTGAATTGACATTTCTCTTTGTATTTGTTTTCTTAATCAGCTCTTGGGTGTTTGTGACAACATAATTCTTTTTTCTGATGGCAGCAGTTTCAAGGAATTTTGTTCTCACATAATCACGTGTTTTTTGATCGACTTCGTCCAGTAATCGATAAATGTCATTTAGTGTCAAACCTTCACGATAGAATGCAGCGTGACCTTGAAAAAAGATAATTAACTTTTCTTTAACCTTATGGGGTAATTGATCAATCGACATACTTTTATAATTGTAAAGCGTGCGAATATCAATAAATAGGAAATCAGCTAGGTCATCCGCTTGAATATATAGTTTTTCTTGAAAATAGTTTAAGAATCCTGTTTGGAGATCCATGTCTATCACCTCTAGTCACATTATATCACATTTTGTGTTTTTATATCACATTTTGTGTTTTTTATAACCTTATGACTCATTATGCAACTATCTAAAAGGATATGTTCGATGAGATTATCTAGACGCTGTTTTAAACATAAATCTGTATGATAAAATCCATCATGATCATTACAACAAAAAAAACGATATGAATAAATCACTACCATTTTCTCAATGTCTTTTTGCTCTGTTCAATGAAAATTATATATTAATAAATATTTGGATGTGTCATCCAAAACAATTCCAGTTTTTCCTCTAGCGTTAGTTCTTCAACATTTGACTTACTTAGTCGTTTGTAAAAGTCAAATATAATGTTTTTTTTCTGTTCGATATACTCATTCGTATCATGTGAATTAATTGTTGACAATTGATCCTTCAATGTTTGATCAAACTCTGATAGATGAAAATACAAGGGGTGACAATCCACCCAGATTTCCTTATCAATAATATCTTTGTAAAATAGATAGTTTTCTTCGAAAACATCTTCAGTCATTGAAAACACCATATCTTCGATTGCATCTAAAAAACTCAATGGCATATGATTATTGTGTCTTTTTAGCATAAAGATTAGTTGTCGTCTTTTGTGCAGTTCTTTTCTCTCTTCATCAGATAGATTAATTAACATTTCATTTTCCAACTTTCATTGTGTAATAAAAAACATAAATTGTTCTGTTTTGATGATAATTTTCTCTCTTATATGGTTCATGTGTATTTAGCCTTTGATGATAATAGAAAAAACAGAGTAATAAAGGACTCTGTCAACTCCAGATTGGTTTTAATTCATTAAGTAAATCAAAATATCGTTGTTTAATCATCCCATATTGATGTTTTAATTCATCAATGGTACTTACTCTAAATGCATTTTCTACCAACAATGCATCATCACTCCTGTAATCAATTCGGCCATATCGTAAACCAAAGTCCGCTTTTTCTGGACGATGCTTTAGATTAAGTAGGACACTCAAATATCTTGATATAAAGCCCATGTATGTAGGAAATACATCATAAAACTGTCCTCTTAAAATGCCTTTTTCAATCTCTAGCATGATCAGAAAATCCATTTGAGTTGTCGTTGCAAAGAGTTTTTTACCTCTTTCCTTGATGGTGTTTGGATCTGATGGTGTTGGATTATAGATATGTTCATGATCAAACCAGACAACTGCATGACCATGTCGATCAGATTCCATGAGTTTATCGGGGTTGCTCTTTTTTAATACGGCAATATCTAAATAGATCATGGGTTCAACATGATCGATGACATAAAAACATTGAGAAGCTCCATGCCATGTGGGTTCTGGAAGTCGATATTTTCGAATGATGCCAAACTTTTCTTCGATAAAGGTATCAAGTTCTTGAAATGTACGTTCTACTTGATCATCTTGAACAACAAGAGAAAGATCGAGATCAGAATACTGATCAAGACGATTGGTTGCTGCTGAACCACCTTCCCATGCTGCGATGACGTAATTTTTTGACAATACCCAAGGTTTGATGAAATTGACTAATTCATGACGTTTATACATAGATTCTTACCCGCTTCATTCTTCTCTGAAAGAAGATGTCATGATGATTTATCTTTCAGATATGCCCGATATGCAATAGGTTCAAGTTCAAACTCTTCATAGACATTCCCATTGACTTTATAAAATACAGGTTCGGTTGAATTCATATGAACCACTCGGTAAATCCAGTAATGATTACTCTTCGAATTTGATAATTCTACCTCATTAGCTGTAATCTCAAAAGGTGTTGATTCTCCAAGTGTTGTTGCTTTAACCTCAATATATTTTTCTTCTCCATTAAGGTCAAATGACAATACATCATATCCATAACCATCGGCTTCTTTCGCAACCCATTTTACCCGCTGAGCTAAATCATCTCTATTGTTCTTTCTAAGATAGTCTTTTTCATATTCAACGACCAATTCTTCAGCAAGAACACCCGTTTTTTGGTCCTTTTCAGCTTTAGCGATGAAATCAATTTTCCGTCCATATACGACTTGTCTTTTCACTTTAGGTTTGTTGCTGTTTTCTGGACGATCGATTTCGACAAGTATGACCTTTCCTTCTTCAATACCTTGCTCCTGATAGAGTTGACTAATGACTTCAGCCGTTTCTTGATCAATGTCAAATATATCGGATATTCTTTCCTGTACTTGACTGAGAACTAACTCATCAATCTTTGATCCGAGTTTTGCAGAAATCGGATATAAGTATCCCTGATTTCCACGTCCAGTCAATGAATTGAATGGTGAATGCATTTTGGGTAGTAGTTCTCTAATCTCATCAATATGATCCATAATCTTAATATTGTTTATTGATAGATCATATTTAAGTTCAGCAAGCCAACCTTCTCTTGACCATAGACCATTATTGAATGGATTAACCTTTTCGATTGCTTTCTTGATCACGATTGATCTCGAAACAACGTTGTTTTTAACAATACTAAAAACAATGTCGCCTATCTTAAGGTCTTTCATGGATTCCCAGTGAAAATAGGTGTTTTCACCATTAATGTCTTTTTGAGGTGCCCAAAGTATCTGCTTACTATACTCTTCTTCAAATGTTTTATTTTGAAAGACCACAAAATAGCTCATTTAGTGTGCCCCTCCATTAGCTTTTTTACGATAAACAAGTCAGCCTCTGCCCAATCTAATGATAATAATTGGTCTCTTTTAATCCACAAATATTCAATATGATCATTCAATGTAAAGTCCCCAACTTCAAAATTACATGTATAAGCATGCAGATGAATTGTAAACGTTTGATAATCGTGAATTACACTCATATATTCGTTTATGTTAACAATATTTGTGCTTAATTCCTCTTTAATTTCTCGAAATAAAGCTTGTTCATGGGTTTCATCACTTTCTACTTTACCTCCAGGAAATTCCCATTTGAGCGCTAGTTGTCCGTGATTACTTCTTCGTGTACAAAAAATATTATCTTTCGAATCAAAAATGATGGCACATACAACTTCCAAAACTTTGTTCATTGTATCAATCCTATTTTCTGATTTTTTCTTTATTAATTAGGCAGACACGGAAATTGAATAAATGTATGTTCTACCTACTCAATTTTTCTCATCACTGGAAATACAATCAGTAACACAACCAACAACCCATAAAATCCTGCTTGAACAGGTTCTATTTCAACAACTTCAACCTGTTCTCGCTGCATCAGTTGTGTAATCCGGTCCATCTCTAAATCAGTAACCTTCACATTATAAAAGGTATTATCTAAATATAGTACTAAATACTTTTCTTCTTGATTTCTATTGCTTCGTTTTGAAAATCTCGAAGGATAGACTTCAGCTTTATCAATCTCAAAGACAGATTGTTCAATATCTGCCCACGAATCCACTTGATTCCAGTTTGCAATTAATATTTTTCCTTCTTTATAGGTTAAAAGACGATAGTCAAAAAGAGCGACTGTGACAATCACAAAAAATATGATAACTTTCATGATAACTAGGCGCATCTCTTCACCTTCTTTTTTTACTTTTTACCTCGAATATATTGAATAGGATATGTGATTTCTGCACCAACATCGCTCGCTTGATTGATCACGATATATGGATTTCTCAGTAGTTCTCGTCCTAAATAAACTAAATCAGCACGTCTTGATGATATCGCATGCTCTGCCATTCTTAAATCGGTAATCAATCCTCCGCCAATCACAGGAAGATGCGTGAGTTCTTTGACGCGTTTTGCTAAATCGAGTTGATATCCAGGATAAGCATTAATCTTCACTAAAACATTACCACCAGAACTCACATCAATTAAATCCAATCCTAAATCTTTGACACTGTTGATTGCTTCACTGATCGTATCAGGTGTGACTCCACCTTCAACATATTCATACGCTGATACACGAAGTGCAAGCACCTTGTCTTTTGGCCAGTACTTCACCACTTCTTCCATCACTTCTTTTAAGAAGACTTTACCATCTTTATATTGATCGGTTCTCTTATTGGATAAAGGTGATAAGAATTGAAACAAAAGATACCCATGAGCCCCATGAATTTCAAGTAAATCATACCCTGCTTCGTTGGCACGTCTTGCTGCTTGTCCAAAGGCTTTGACAACGTCTTTGATATCGTTTAAGGTCATCTCTTGAGGTGTCGCATAATCGCCACCATAGGTGATGGCTGATGGTCCAATGGGGTGATCAACTTTTGCTTTACGTCCTGCATGGTTGATTTGGATTCCTGCAACTGATCCATGTTCATGGATGATCTCGACGATTTTCTTTAATCCTTTTACATGATGATCATCCCAAATCCCTAAATCTTGATCCGTGATTCGTCCATTAGGCATAATGCCTGTTGCTTCTTGAATGATTAAACCAACACCACCTAAAGCGCGTGTTCCATAATGAACGATATGAAAGTTATTCACTTCACCTTGTTGGTTTGCTGAATACATACACATCGGTGGCATCACCACACGATTTTTAAGTTGAATGTTTTTTAACGTATATCCATCATATAGCATAAAAAAGTCCGCCCTCCGGTTAGGAAATCTTACTCCTATTTTACCATGAAAGCGGATTGTTAAAAGAACTTTCTTTGCTTGATTGAAAAAGATGTTAATCTTGTGGGTTTTGTTCAGTTGGCAAGAGCATGATGATAATCATGTAAAAGTGACTTAAGAAAAAGATGATAAGCATCAACATCACAACAACCGACTGATATTCATCATTGAATAAGAAGATTGTCATCAGTCCAAGTAACAGATAACTAAAAGGTAAATAAAGTAGTTGAAAAGGATTTATCCCCGCATCACGCAAGCGTCTTGTTGCAAGCGATAATGTTGAGACCATGGTAAGAACCACATATCCTAAAAAGATATAAAAGAGGATGTGAGAAATGATGGTAATCATCATACCAAGCAGAAAAATAAATGTGATCATGATTATCACAAACTGAAAGATGAGAGCATAAAAAGCATCATGCAGTGCGGTTTTTCCCTTAAAGTCAAATGTATGTAAAATCATGTTTTGATAGTGCTTTAAAAACGACTTGAGTCCTTCTTTAATTTTAGATATCATTGAGATTCACCACACGATGAAGCGTTCTTTCAATATAACCATCAATGATTTGATATTGTGCCAGATAGCCCCCATCACCTGTGACATACACGTGATATCCTTTATAACCTTCAGCTTTTGCAACCAAGGATATTAAAGACTGTGTCTCATTCAAGATAATAAAACGTGTTTCTGTTTCAACAAGAATAAAAGGAACTTTCCCTGGCATATACTTTTGAAAAATGGGCTTATGTGCAATCACTTCTTCATTGATATGATAAGGTTCACTGCAGTAATCATTGACATAACATTGCACAATCGTATCATCTTCATCAATGATTGAAACATTCAGTGTGTTATACCTTCCTTTATAGATAACACCTGATGTAACATCCGTCTTTTCTTCAATCAAAAACCATGATGATTCATCAAAAAGATCGGGGATGTAATAAAGCGATCCATCGTAAACGGTTAATATTTCATACACTGCATCCCAATCATTAACATCAAGTAATGTCATCGTCTGATCATAATATGAAATCTCACCATCCACATAATTTGGAATACCAGCAGATAAGATCCAACGATAGGAAACATAATCATAAAAATCGAGCGGTGATAAAGACAATGTTCCATTCGAATTACCCGTTAAAAATTCACGGTTAATCGTTAAACTAATCAATGTTTTTTCATCTTGAAATGTGCCAATTAAATATCCACCATAGCGTGAATTCACTATCAAGACATCATCAATATAAATCGGGATGGTATAATTTCCTTCAATGGTGATAGGACTAACTCTTAGAGAATCATCATCGTCATCTGAAAAACGCACAAGATAGATTTCATCATCATTGAAAGTCATAAAAAAAGAAGCATTTTTTTGATTCTCATCTAAAAAGATAAGGGAATCAAAGCGTAAAATTCCATCATCGGTGATTTGATAATCGGATATTGTAGGTTGACATGCTGTGATAAAAAAGATTACACTCATCAATATGATGATCATAGCTATCTTTTTAATCATGATAGGTCCTCCCATAGATGATACGTTATTGAATAAGATTGACGTAATAAATGTTCACCACGCTCATAAATCATCAGATACTCTTGGTCGTCTTGAATATAGGTATGATATCCCATAAAGTGTTCAGATTTATCGAGTTGAAACCATAATTCTTCCTCAACATGATAGATTAAAAGTCTTGTTTCAGTTTCAAGAATCAGTCGTTTGTTAAATGCGTATGCGTCATCGGTATTATCATCAATGACTGGTCGCTGCTTGATTACAGGTTCACCCAGTTCGAATCGTGACGAGAATGTCTTATTTTGCAGATTATATAATCGAAATCCATGTTGATCATCGAGTAAGCTGATCACGTATTGTGCATGTTCTAAAGGAAATGCAAATGCTCTAGTGACATCGGTATTTTCTTCAATCAACGTTGAGATTTTATCATCAAAATGGGGATGATAAATCATCAAATGACCTTCGTTGATGACGATATCACCAAGATTAAAATCATAATACGAGTCAAGAACTTCCATTCTCTTTGAATCACGTTCAAGATAAATTTTATCATCGATGATAAAACCATCGGCAGGAAGATAGCGTTCACCCACTTGAAGATAGTTGTCAAACATAGAATGGGTGACTTCATGTATATAGTGCCCCGGATGATGATAGATCGAATATATATCAATTAAGAATTCATGGTTGTTTTGATGAGCGAGATACGTATATTGCATCGGATGACCATATCCAATCAAGACTTGTTCTAGTAAGATGGGAGGTTCTGTTGAAACCATCACAGATGCTTTAATCAAATCATACGTCGTTTTTCCGTCTTTTTCAATCATTTTAACCCAATAAAGTCCTTGCTGATCATCAACCAATAAATTGGCAAGAAAGTACTGTTCTTTTTGTTCATCATTTTCAAAATAGAACTGATCAAAACGAATTGAACCGCGATCAAAGAAGACGATTTCAGTGATTTCTGAATCGTTTTTGCAGCTTAGTAAGAACAGACTATAGGCACATAACAGTATGAATACTATCGCTTTTCTCATCTTTATTGTCCAATCAGTTCATCAAAAGTCATCACTTCTGGAAAGATTATGTCATAATTTCCGTTTTGTGAGATAACGACATAGAGATCTCCATCATATACAAAAACGATAGCATCTTCTGTTTCAAGTTGGAAAAAAAGAACATCACTCATGAAATCTTTAATAAACGCACTCAATTCTGATGAAATGGTGATTAGTGATGTTGTATGTGCATGTTCTAAGTGAAATAATCCATCTTCTAGTGCAACAGCAATCTCCTGATATTCTTCATCAATTAAGGTATCAATGATCATATCAAAGGTCATACCCATTGGATCCACATGAACCCATGCATAATCGCCTAATTCAGCATCTCTTCTTACAAACTGGGTATAATAAACAAGCATTTCAGTCCCATGAAGGGATGCATACGTCATCTTCATCTGTTGTGTGGGATCGAGCTTAACTTCATTCTTTTCAAAACGATCTATAATATCATCTGTTAAACCGGGTAAATTCCATTTTCTTGCATCATCGATGGTAAATGATATCTCTGCAATCACATCAGCAGTATCTCCAAAATCAATGTCTGCCATAATGTCATTAAATTCGATGCGTTTGGGTTGCTTCACCCAATTCATGTAGATGGCATATGCACCCATTACCAAAAGTAAAACAATCTCTACAATAATCATTCTTTTCTTCATCGTTGTCCCCCCTATATGGATGATTATAAACTAAGTTTACCATAAGATGATATGATTTTATCGACTTTTTTTCCTGTTCACTCACCTTCATAGGTGCGTGATGAAAAACAACCAAAAAGGTGACTACAGTCATGTATGCAACTTTCTATCTTTATATATAATGAGAATGTGAAAGAAGGTTTTTTTATGAATAAGCAGATTTTGATCTTGAAACAATATAATCAAAAGCAAATACATCCAGGTTTTAAGTCAAGTGTGACATCATCATTTCCTGATGTTGATCATGTTGATGATGTGTTTAGCATTGAAATTATGCATGAACAATCGAAGATGCCATATAGGTTTTTAATTGGATCTCCAAAAGCCATAGGATCTATCACTCATGCTCACACAATAAATGAAGATGCTGTAATCATTTGCTTGATTCGAAACAACGATGACATCCAAGATGCATTAAGCCAATCATTTAGTTATCCATGTATGTTTTTGATGTCAAAAAATTGGTGGTCAACTCATCTTGATCTCGTATCACAATTAGAAAAAGCTTGTTCATCTCTTTTCGTCATACATGCAACATTAGTCAATGATTGGTTAAGTGAATCTTACCTTTCAAAGATTATTCAACAATACCTTCCATTATTCAGATATTTTCGATGAAACCCAATCTCGTCATACATGGTTATCCTATCCATGCCTTTTTAGGATCTGGCAAAGCAGGTGATAGTTATTTGATATCCTATCATCAATCATTTGCAGTTCTCAAAGTTATGCATCATCGCCCCTTTATCAATCATCATGTTTTTACCATCGAGGATGAAATAACCTCATATCGTCTTCTTTCACATTTAGGTATCGAGATACCGCTTATTTTAGAGGTCAATAAGGAGGAAGGGTATTTGATAAAAACATTCATCGAGGGACCTACACTTGCTGAATATATGATCCATCATGAAATTCCTATCGCGTTGTATACTGCGTATCATAAAACGATTAAAGCCATTGAATCCGCAGGATACACCATTGATTATTTCCCAACTAATTTTATTGTGTCTCATTGCATCACATATATTGATTATGAGATTAATCCTTATCAAAAACGGTGGAGTTTTCTCGAATGGGGTATCCATTTTTGGTTTAATAAAGAAGGGTTTCATCATTACTTTACGCATGAACACGACATGTCAGGATTACTTCATCACATGGAAGAATCAATCCCTATCCAAACATCAGATCCGATAAAAACAGCATTTTTAAACACTATAAAAGGAGAACTATAACATGGAACATTTGGTTTACTGTGACCATGCATCACAGGTCTTAGACAAATTACTTTCTGGGCAAAAAACAAAAATCATTCGAGGAGCGACCGGACGAAAACTACCTTATGGACGCGTTAAAGTTGATGAAAGACTGTATTTTGTTGAAAACGATCAATCGTCTACGATTCAAGCCTATGGTCGAGTGAAATCCGTCTTTTTCTCTGATCCTTTATCATTTGAAGAATCAAAAAATGTGATATTATCGTTGCAACATGAACTTCAGTTATCAGATGCGCAACTTAAGCGTTGGATAGGTAAAAAAAGACTATCCATAATCGAAGTTACTGATGTTACTCAGTTAGATGAACCTCTTATCTATGATAGACAGAATAACATGGATGATTGGATCACGGTTGAATGCATCCAAGATATCTTGGTTGGTTCTTCAACACGCTATCACAGCCTTCGTATCCGATGAATACATTGATTGATATTATCCAACGAAAAACTAAATTGAATGTGGTTTCCTCTACTGAAATCACTCAAGGATATTCAAAAGATTTAAAGTTTAAACTGCTTGATCAGTATGGAAAATCCTATTTTTTAAGGATATCTGGAAAGTCAAATCATGAGAAGCTAGATCATGAATGGCATGTACTCAACATGCTTGTTGATGCTTCTTTTCCTGTATCGAAACCTATCGCCTACTTTGTCCATCATCAATCAACTTACTTGATAACAGAATGGATACCTGGTGATCAATTATCAAATGTCATCAACACCTATTCAACCATCGATCAATATCGTTTAGGGATGCGTGTAGGTGAATTGATGCATCAATACCATCTCATGATGAAAGCAAAAGGTGATTTAACATCATTTGTAACGCGTAAGTGCTTTGAAGCCACTGTTGATTTTGATCGTGTTGGGTGTGAACATGAACTCAACATATTAGAAACATACATCAAAGATAACCTTCATTTTCTCGATGATCCAAATCCTGTTGTTGAACACTCTGATTTTCATTTAGGTAACTTGATTTTGCACGTAAATGATCTATACATCATCGATTTTAATGGTTCACACCTGGGTTCCATCTATGATGAGTTTTATAAACTTGATCTATTTGATATGGAGATCAGTCGTCCTTATGTGTTTGGAGTGATGAAGTGTTATCTCAGTTATGTTGATCCCGTTTTATTCTTTCGTAAGCATTTGCTATTTGTTGCTATCGCATGTATTTCATCACTTCGCTACGGTAGAAAAGAAGGAGGTCAAATCTTTGAGCAAGAGCTCAAACGAATCAGACGCATCATCCATGAATATGATGATTTTCGATCAATATTACCGCTTTGGATGATTAATAAAGAGGATGACCTCGATTGAGATCATCCTCTTTTTTTCATCTAACCATGACTTGACGCTTTGATTTTGATTGATGAACAATCATGACTGTCATCATCACGACGACAAATTGTGCTAAGACAATGATCACCATCCATGGTTGTTTGATCCATTCTACATAGTTGCTTAATAAAAATAGAACGATAAATATGTTTAGCTCAGTAACCATTGCAAGATGTAATGAAGCATATGAGGTTTTAGCATCCAAGATATGAGCATACTTCATTGTTGGGTGATGATGCATGTTTCTAACTGCGATTGATCTTAATACATACAAGATAACCGTCATCAAAGGAATCAATCCAAAGATGCCAACTGGAATGAATATATATGCTGATTCAAAGATGGTATGGTAGATGAATAACCAGGCTAACTGAATGAAAACAACGATGTAATTAAGAGTTAAAAGCTTGGTAATGAGATATTGATCTTTAGGTAAGGTAAGCACTTTTCTCACCTCCTTTCTGATGTAATACAGGTGAAAACACAAGAGCATCAATGATGCCTATTAGCGAAGTGATATATAGCATCATGATGAGATGTTCATACTCTCTTGGTATAAGAACATGTAAAAATGTGTATGATTCTTTCATCCAGATGATGCTTAATATCAAGGTCAATGTTGATAGAATCAATCGCATAGACGAGATCATCGATGAATAAAGGTTTCTCTTCTTTGTAAATCTAAAAATCATGGATATTGACAAGGTGATCAATAAAGCAAGGAGTAAAGAACTTCCAAATTGTAAATATCTGATAACGTATAGGCCCAGATGACCTTCCGTTTGATTGGACACGAGGTGAGCTAATGATGCAATCAATGGATAACTTCTTTGGCTATTAGCAAGCATAACAAACCCCGTTCCATCCGTGATATTGAGTTGAAAATAAGCCATATAGCCCCTCCCTTGACCTCCGTGAGAAATGAGAATATCATCATTAACATAATCAATAAAGATTCCTTTCCCATAACCGTCAAAGACAAACCTGTAGACACTTTGTTGAAGTGATGATGGAATAATCAATTGATCAAGCATATCATTTGATAGTAATTTTCCTTGAAAAAGTCCAATTAAAAATGTTGCATAATCTCTGCTTGTTGTCAAAAGTCCTCCCGATGATTGTTCTGGGTATCGATAAGGAGCAATCTCATGATGAAATTCATCATAACCTTTTGCAACATGATCAAGGTTGATGTCCTCATGTGTGAAGTAGCTTTGATGCAAGTCTAATGGTTCAAAAATGACGTTTCTTGCATATGATGCGTAAGACATCCCAGATCGATAATTGATGATGATTTCAAGCAGATGATATCCAACATTAGAATAAGAAAAACCTTCTTTTGGATCCATATGAGTTAAATCATCGATAATGGATTGTTCCAGTTCCGGAATCGATGGATCATCAAACGCATACATTTTATGAAAGTCACCCAGTGGAAATAAGGCATGATGAGTCAATATATCCTCTATAGTTTGTTGGTGATATATACTTGGAATAGAGTCTAAGAGATGATCCGGGATGTGCTGATAGAGATAATCTTCAAGTTTTAATTGTCCTTCTTCTACTAGGTTTAAAATGAGTACAGCAGTCATGGTTTTCGTCATAGATTGAGCGAAAAACAATGTTTGATCGGTGACTTTCTGTTGGTTCAATTGATTCATTTTTCCCATACTAATACTCGAATCAATGTGATATTGATCAATGAGTGTGAATTGAATACCAGGAATGCATTCTTCTTGTTGATGCTTTTTAATCAGTGCACCAGCTTGATCAATCCTTGATTCTAATGGATCTGGTGAAGGTCTTAGGTATCCGAGCCATAAAAGAACAATCAAGGATATTAACATGTAGCTTATGATAAAAAGTAGTGTTTTCTTCATCTCATCACACACCTCTAATAGAACGAATCCATTCTAGATGATGTAATCTTTTCACGCTATCCACCAACATCAAGCCTATGGTTAATCCTGAAGTTATACTACCTAGCATCCAAACGTCCCATGTGATTGTATCGAAATGACGGATGATTGAAATCAGACCCCACGGTGTGTATTGACTAAGATCAAAGAGATTCAACAATCCATATAAAAGTATGGTTCCAAAAAATACAATCATCGCGGTTGCAACATGTCTTTTCATCCACGTACCCACCCATATCAACAATGCAATAATCCAAGTTATCCATAAACACCATGCAAAAGTGCTCTGTAGGATGATGGTATAAGGAATATCGAAATGATCTATAAGTCCTGCATATAGATAATCAATATGTATAGCACTTGCCCCAATAATCATGGTAATGAGGCTAAATATGACCCATTTGGAGATAACCATTCGTGTAATAGAAACGCCTAAGACTCGAGTAAATGGTATGGTTTTTTCGTTGATCTCACTCGGAATGAGTGGTGAATACACCAAGCAAATCAATAAAAGTCCTATCTCTGTGAGATCAGCTAAAAAAGTACCTACGATTCCACGCTGTGAAACATCAAAAATCTCGCTAATCTCTTCAGGTGTCAAATTCATCATCTGTTGACCTAAGAGTTCAGGTAATAGATAAGCCATCATCAAAGGAGTTAACGCACCAAGCAAAACTAAGCCGATCCCTACGATGAGAAAACGATGATTTCTAATCCCATATAACCATTCTTTTTTAAGTGCTTTTCGCATGATGTGATGTCACCTCCAACATGTGTTGCTCTAACGTTGGTCGATCAAACGAAATTTCATCGACAATCAAGTGATGATCTGCAAGATAGGTGATGATATTGATAAATACATCATGGTGTTTTATATGAACATAAAGCTCATGTTCTTTCACCTCAAGATGTTTGACATCTAGGAGTTGCTGAAGATAGATCACAAACTCATCAATCTTTATATGGGAATATTTAATCTTGATCATCTCATTTGAAAATTGATTGAGAATGTCTGATGTTTTACCTTTCATCATCAGTTGGCCTTGTTCGATTAAGATGATTTCATCTGCGATTCTTTCGACATCATGTAAGATGTGTGAAGAAAAAACAACCGTTTTTCCTTGCTCTTTGAGAAGCTTTATGCGATCAAGTAAATCATAACGTCCTTGAGGATCCAGTGCTGAAGCTGGTTCATCGAGCAATATCAGTTTGGGATGATTGACGAGTGCACACGCTAAGCCTAGTCTTTGTTTCATTCCCCGTGATAAGCGACCAATTCTTCTCTTTTGGTGATCATGTAATCCTACGAAGCTCAATAATTTTTGACATGAGTCTTCGCATTCATTTTTCGATAAATAAAAGATGTACTCAAGAGGTGTCATCCAAGCGTAATAAACGGGTTCTTCTGGTAAATACCCAATAGAAACCATACTTTCATCTTCACTCGAAATTTCACCTTCATCAGGCCGTATTAAACCTGCTAGAATATTGAGCATCGTGGTTTTCCCTGCTCCATTTCGACCAATAAATCCATAAATTTTTCCTTCATGAATATCAAAGGATATATCATTTAATGCTACTTGATGTTCATAACTTTTTTTGATATTCCGCACATTAATCATCTTCATCACGTCTCTTTCCATACATGATGAAGACTATCGATCCAATGATTCCTCCTAATAGACCAATGACTAACCATAAGGCCTTATTTAATGTGCGAACACCATTTTTCTCGATGGATAAAATGACATAAATCGCTAAACTAATTTGAATAAGGACAAGTGGTAAAAGTAAAACTAGTAATAATTGATTTTCAAACATATCATCACGCCTTTCTATTCACAGTCTACATGAAGCAGTTTTTTCATATAAGTGACTATGGTCATATCAAAGTCATAAAAAAAGAGAGGCTTCCAATCGCTTCTCTTCGTTTTATAGGTATTTAAATTATTGTAGGGTATGAGATACGCTTTAAATAATTAGAGGGTGTACCCTATGTTTTTTGAAAGCGCGATGAAATCGAATAAAAAAATGAAGGCTTCCTATAAAATGAGATTATACCCATAATCCAAAGTAAAGGAGGCCTTCATGTATGATGATACCATAAACCTCTTACAGTTAGAGCATATCAAACATCA
>Ga0208462_1000312_pt1 | contig 56578 bp, 52 predicted proteins | sample AD_SCU001_MetaG_FD_184452 | JGI IMG/M metagenome (GOLD analysis project Ga0208462, IMG submission 184452) | Active sludge microbial communities of municipal wastewater-treating anaerobic digesters from China - AD_SCU001_MetaG (SPAdes) (version 2) | ecosystem: Engineered > Bioreactor > Anaerobic...
CACCGCCGTAGATCGAGTGGCTGAAGAACGAGAACCCGACGGCGGTACCCATGACACGGCCGTAGTCGGTGCTCGGGAGACCGGTCTCGTGCTCAAGCAGGTCGTTGAAGTACAGGAGCGTCGAGGAGACCGCCTGGGCGAACCGGCCGGCACCGCAGTTGACGATGGTGGCTGCCATGGTTCCGGCGGCGGCGTAGGCGTTCCAGAGCATGGGGTCCTTCGTGTCGTAGAACTGGAAGTACCCGCCCTTCTTCCCGGGGGTGATGACCTTGTCCTCGATGGCACGCTCGACCAGGCTCTGGACGACCGTACCGACCGTTCCGGTCTGGCCGTTCGCCTTTACGAGGTCATAGACCATGTTGTTCGCGTTCAGGCCCTGGTAGGCGTAGGCAAGCAGCATGGCGCGCTCAAACGGCCCGACGGCGGATCCCATCTCAAAGATACCGGCGGTCTCGAGCGTGGACGCGAGTGCGGCGCCCTGCAGGGCGTTCCTGCCGGTCATCATGACGGTGTGGTTGACCGGGATGTTCCGGAGCGCGTAGCCGAGACCTTCGTTGTTCTGGGGGATGTTCAAGATCGACGTAACGAGCGCACCCTCCAGATCCTGGGTGTGCGGGTAGCTGCCCCAGCAGGCCGCCTTGACGGTGGACGCGTTGAAGGCGTCGATGCCGAACTGGTCGACGATCGCGTAGGTGGTCGCGGCTGCGACGGACGTGATCGCGGCGTCGTAGGTGGCGGCGTTCATCAGGCGCTTTGCCGGGACTTTGACGAGCTGGAGCTTTCCACCGTTGAACTCCATGATCTCGGTGTCGTCACCCTCCTCGACCTGGATCATCTCCTTGATCCTGGCGACGATGGCGTCCTTGTTCTCCATAATGGGGAGGTCAAGTTCTCTTCCCTTGATCTTGCCTTTCCCAAGTTTTCCGGTCTTAAGCGCGTCCTGGATGCCTCCAAGGTTCACGTTGATCGTTCTCTTGGTCAGGTCGATGATCTTACTTGTGGCCGGGTTAACCAGCGGGCTGATTCTGTCGAGGGTGACGCCGCCCTTGAGCAGCTTCCCGTCATCAGAATAGAGATCGATTGTTTCCGTGTATTTAGCCATAGTATTTCATCCTTTTACCCTTGTTCAATGCATTCCGTTCGTGAAAGAGGCCGGAGCATTCATGCGCCCCGGTTCTCTGAAAGCCGCTACTGCACGTCCCAAAAGGGACTATAAGAGTAGAAGGAGGGTTATTAATAAAATTTGCGAATTTAGATGGGATTTTTTGCACAAAGTAATATTTATGTCGGTGATATTTACAATCAGATATTTTAAAACAGAGATTTGACAGTTCAGATAATTGAACGTGTTACTTAAAAAGAGTTTCCCTCATCCAGATTTCACAAACGGCTGCCGAAAAGGGGATCGAAGAATAGTAACATTAAATAATAATATAACCAATACTGATAGCAATAATTAAAATTATTCCCGCAAAAAAGTTATCGGATATATCCGGGTCAATAGGTTGGACTTAAAGATATATAACGTTACCCAAACTGGGCAGGATTTCCCGGAATTCAAATTTTCAGACTCTCGTTTTTCAAACGCGCCACAAGGAACCCGGGAATAAAAGAGATGCGCCCATATAGGATCCTCCTGCAGCCGGCGGGGATGGGGCTGCCGGTACGGATTTCGTCGGGCGGCGACAGGATCCCGGCCCCCTGCGCCCCCCGGGATCCGGCCGGGAACGGAGAGGACGGCAGAGCCTCCTGCACCAGCAACCGGTAACGCCGGGTACCACCGGACCGATTCACCCTATCTTGAGGGATCTCGTGTGTGGGAAGGACCGCCGGTTGCCCGCATTGTCACGAAGAGCGGGGAAGTTCAGTGGATGGGCCGGCAATCCACCATCAAGACAACGCACTCTTCCGCGTGGAGCAAAGGATTTGAGACCGGGCCCTGGCCCCGCACGAAAGACCGGTCCCGCACGAGATCCCACCGCCCCCCGCGCATCCCCCATGGAGATGCGAAATTCGCGAGTGGGTGCGACAGCGCGAGCGACCGGGGGTGCAAACCGGCACCAGGGCTTCAGCCCGTGATGGCAGGAGGGGGCCTGGAGACCGGGGGCTTTGATGCTCTCTGCGGGCCAAAACCCCGGGCCTGTTTTTGCACCCGAAAACCCCGATCCGTAAACCATCTGCACGAATCGGCAAAACCCGGACAAAAACCGGAAGGATGCTCAGGGGGAAATTGTTCACCCGGAAAACCCCACATACTGCGCGTTGTAAACAAATATCATGACCAATACACCGGATGTAAATGTTATTACGTGAAACTACTTATAAATCCGGAATGGTTAAATACAAAACATTACAAGTTATGATAAAACGATCTATCCGGTGCTCTGACCGTGCTCTGGCTGGAGAGACCCTGCAATCCCTGGATGAGTCCACCACGGGCCGTGCCGGGAGCACCGGGCTCTGCGGGGCCGACTCGCCGGAGTTCCGGGAGACCGTTCCCATCAACCACATCGAGGCAGAACCATGGCGAAGAAGATTACATTGAACATGATCACCCAGCGCTCCATCGAAGAAGGCGTTGCGATGGAAAAGGGCAAAACGACCCCGGAATACTTTGAGGCCTGCTCGATCATCGAGATGCACGACGACGACGTCAAAGCGCTTGGTCTGGTCCCAAACCAGCTCGTCAAAGTGACGAGCGAATGCGGAAGTGTGATCGTCAAGACGGTCAAAGGGCGCCAGTCGCTCTACCCCGGCCTTGCGTTCATCCCGCAGGGTGTCTGGGCAAACCAGATAGTCCCCCCGCGGACCCAGGCGACGGGAGAACCCCAATACAGCGGCTTTCCGGTGACAGTCGAACCAGCGGACGGCGAGAGGCGCAAGAGTGCGCTTGAACTCGTTCAGGGAGCCGTCGGGATGTGGAGAGGTGAACAATAATGCCAACAAAGATAGAGAACGTCGGATGTCCTTATTGCGGCGTCTGCTGTGACGACCTTGTCGTGACCGTATCGGACGATGGAAAGAAGATCCTTGAGGTGGAGAACGCCTGCGCTATCGGGAATGAGATCTTCCACCACGCCACGGCTGAAGGGAGGATCAGGCTGCCCCGCCTCCGCCAGCCGGACGGCACCTACAAGGACATCTCCTACGATGAGGCGGTCGATTACGCGGCGAAAGTGCTTCATAACGCGAAAAAACCCCTGATCTACGGGTTCGGATCGACCAACTGCGAGGGCATGGCCGCCGCGGCCAAGGTCGCCGAGAAGGCGGGGGCCGTGCTCGACAACTGCGCGTCCATCTGCCACGGGTCCTCGTTCCTTGCTATATTCGATAACGGCTACCCGAGCTGCACCCTCGGCGAGACGAAGAACCGCGCAGACGTCATCGTCTACTGGGGCGCAAACCCGGCTCACGCCCACCCGAGGCACATGTCCCGCTACTCCATCTTCCCGCGCGGGTTTTTCACCGGCAAGGGCCACAAGAGCCGCAAGATCATCGTCATCGACCCCCGGCACACCGATACCGCCCAGGTGGCGGACATCCACCTGCAGGTGCAGCAGGGGCACGACTACGATCTCTTCGACGCATTCCGCACCGTCGTCCGGGGCCACGATATCCCCGACGTGGTCGCCGGGATCGAGAAGGAAAAGATCATTGAGGCTGTCGAGATCATGAAGAAGGCCCGGTTCGGCACCATCTTCTACGGCATGGGGCTCTGCCACTCCGACGGCCGGAACCACAACGTGGACATCGCCATCAGCCTGACCCGCGACTTGAACGATTTCACCAAGTGGACGATCATGGCGATGCGGGGCCACTACAACATCACCGGACCGGGTGCGGTCTGGTCGTGGCAGTACGGGTTCCCCTACTGTCTGGACCTGACGAAACGGGATATCGCCCACATGAACCCCGGCGAGACGAGTTCCATCGACCTTGCGATGCGGGACGAGGTGGACGCCTTCGTCAACATCGGGACCGATGCCGGCGCCCACTTCCCGATCGAGGCGGTCAAACATCTCCGGAAGCACCCCTGGATCACCATCGACCCGAACATCTGCATGGCAAGCGAGATCTCCGACCTCCACATCCCCGTAGGCATCGTCGGAGTCGAGGTCCCGGGCATCGTCTATCGGATGGACAACGTCCCGATCCAGTACCGCAAGGTCATTGACCCGCCTGAAGGCGTCATCAGCGACGAGGAGCTCTTCGAGCGGATCCACAAGAGGCTCTGCGAACTGGAGGCGGAAGAGACCGTCAAGGAGCACGTGAAGGCCGCCCCGGTTGGTGTCCGTGCGGGGGAATGAACGATGGGTGAACTCTTAATCAAGAACGGGTTCGTCTTTGACCCCCTGCAGGGGATCAAGGGCGACCGGATGGATATCGGGGTCAGGGACGGCAAGATCGTCGAGACGAGCGCCCTCTCGAACCCGAAGACGATCGATGCCGCCGGTATGACCGTGATGGCGGGCGGCGTCGACATCCACTCCCACGTGGTCGGGCCGAAGGTGAACGTCGGCCGGCTCTTCCGGCCGGAGGACAAACTCTTCAAGAGCCCCCACAAATCTCCTACGTGCAACCGTATGGAGATGGGGTTCTCGGTCCCCTCCACGTTCAAGACCGGCTACGACTACGCCCGGATGGGCTACGTCTTCGTCAACGAGGCCGCGATGCCCCCGCTCCACTCCCCGCACGTCCACGAGGAGATCCGCGACACCCCGATCATCGACAACGCCGCGATGCCGGTCTTCGGGAACAACTGGTTCACCCTTGAATACCTCAAAAACCACGAGATCGAGAACAACGCCGCCTACACCGCCTGGCTGCTGCGGGCCACGCGCGGGTTCGCCATCAAGGTCGTGAACCCCGGCGGAACCGAGGCCTGGGGATGGGGGCTGAACTGCGAGCACATCCACGACCCGGTCCCCTACTTCGACATCACCCCGGCAGAGATCATCAAGGGGCTCATCGAAACGAACGAACACCTGGGCCTCCCCCATTCGATGCACCTGCACTGCAACAACCTCGGGAACCCGGGCAACTACACCGATACCCTCGACTCGCTCAGGCTCGCCGAGGGCTACACCGCAAAGAACGAGTTCGGCCGGGAACAGGTGATGCACGTCACGCACATCCAGTTCTGCGCCTACGGCGGCGACTCCTGGAGGAACGTCGAGTCCCGGGCCGACAAGATCATGGACTACGTGAACACCCACGACAACATCACCATCGACCTCGGTGCGGTGACCCTCGACGAGACCACGACCATGACCGCGGACGGGCCGTTCGAGCACCACCTCCAGGCCCTCAACAACCTGAAATGGGCAAACACGGACGTCGAACTCGAGACCGCGGCGGGTATCGTCCCCTACATCTACAGCCCGAACGTCAAGGTCTGCACCATCCAGTGGGCCATCGGCCTGGAACTTGCACTCCTCTCCAGGGACCCGATGCGGACGTTCATCACCACCGATCACCCGAACGCCGGGCCGTTCACCCGCTACCCGCGTGTCATAAAGTGGCTGATGAGCCGTGCGGCGCGTGACGAGACCATGAAGACGTTCAAGTGGCTTGAACGGACGATCGAGTCCACATCCATAGACAGCATCGACCGCGAACTCACGCTCTACGAGATCGCCCAGATGACCCGTGCGGGGCCGGCAAAGGCGCTCGGGGTCAGCAACATCTACGGCGGGCTCGCCCCCGGCATGGACGCCGATATCGCCGTCTACGCCCTCAACCCCGAGAATATGCCCTCTGATCCGGAGATGATCGAGAAGGCCTTCTCCCGGTGCGCCTACCTGGTCAAGGACGGCATCGTGACCGTCAAAGGTGGCGAGGTCGTCACAGAGCCCGCAAAGCGGACCGTCTGGGTCGACGTGAAGGTCCCGGAGAACGCACAGGTGCAGAGAGATATCTACGAGCACTTCCTCCGGCACTACAGCGTGAAACTCGACAACTACTCGCTCTTTGAGGAACACCTCCACAACCCGCGGGTGATCGAGGTCGACGCGACAGAATGAGGCGATGATCATGAAAACAGTAATCCTCACCCTGACCAACCCCCCCGAACTCATGCTCGAGGGGCAGAACATCACTCCGGATAACTTTGCAGGAAAGAAAGCCGCCGAGATCGCCGCCCTCGATGTCTGGGAGGGCAAACAGAAGAGCCCGCTCGGGAATTACTTCACGGTTGCAGGCGACGGCGGAGCGACGGCAGCCGAGACGAAGATCGTCCTGCGCGGGGACTGCACCCGTGTGAAAAGGATCGGCCAGCAGATGACCGCAGGCGAGATCGTCATCGAAGGCAACGCCGACATGTACATCGGCGGCTGGATGAAAGGCGGGAAGATCCACGTGAGAGGAAACGTCGACTCCTTCTGCGGCATCGGGATGGAAGGCGGCGAGCTCGTCATCGACGGGAACGCCGGGCACCACCTGGGCGCATCGCCCCGCGGCGAGTGGCGCGGCATGCAGGGCGGGCTGATCCGGGTCGCCGGGGACGTCGGCAACGACACGGCCACGTTCATCAACGGCGGGACGATCATCGTCGGCGGCGATGCGGATATTCACGTCTCCACCCACGGCGAAGGCGGCACCGTCATCATCAAGGGCAACGCCAAAGGCCGCGTCGGCGGGCAGATGGTGAAAGGCGACATCTACGTCTATGGGATGATAGAAAACCCGCTCCCGGGATTCAAGATGGTCGGCGAGGTGGAGCAGGAGGTCGATGGTGTGAAAGCCCTCTTCGCCCACTATGTCGGGGACCTTGGCGAACGCCACCCGGTTTCCAAAGGCAAGACGGTGTATGCAAACCTCTACACCAGAGTCTAACTTTTTTTCCCGGGGCAGAGAACCCTCAAGGCCGCAGGTCACGGGGCGGACGTGACGCCATGGCGAGGGAACGCCTCACGCTAAAACCGCTCGGTGAGGTCCGGGCTATGATGCGATCCGCCTTTGTACGCCCGAGCCGGACAATCAGGATGCCGGTGGCCGCGGCGGCCGAGCGGGTGACAGGGAATCCGATCTACTCGCCCCTGACGGTCCCGGCAACGGATATCGCCGCACGGGACGGTTTTGCCGTCGTGAGCGGCGAGACCCGCGGGGCAGGTGAGAGAACCCCCGTCCGGCTCCAGAACCCCCACCGGGTGAATACCGGAAACGCGATCCCCCCCGGGTGCGACGCCGTCGTCATGATCGAGGATATCATCGGGGAGGACGGCGCCTGGAGCACCAGGAAGGCGGTAGTCCCGGGGGAGCAGGTCCATCCTGCGGGCGCCGAGATCCGGCAGGGGGAGATGATCCTCCCGGCCGGCCACCGGATACGCCCCTGCGACATCGGGGCGCTCCTCTCCTACGGGATCGCGGAGGTCGACGTATGGACCGTGAAGATCGGCCTGATCCCCACCGGAAGCGAACTGGTCCCGGCAGGCAAGCTTCCGGGCCCCGGCGAGGTGATCGAGAGCAACACCGCCGTTGCGGCGGCATGGCTCGCGGAGGCGGGCGCCTCCCCGACCCGCTACGGGATCGTCCGTGACGATCCCGCGATGCTCCGGCAGGCGATCGCAAAGGGTGTCCGGGAGAACGACCTGCTCATGATCTCCGCCGGTTCCTCGGCAGGCACCCGGGACTTCACCGCCGGCATCATCGGCGATCTCGGCGAGGTGCTCGTCCACGGCATCGCGATGAAGCCCGGGAGGCCGGCGATCGTCGGGCGGATCGACGGTAAGCCGGTCATCGGGATGCCGGGCTACCCGATCGCCGCGCTGACGACCGTGCGGGAGCTCGCCCTCCCCCTCCTCGCGGAATGGGGCTTTTGCACCCGGCCGGCGGAGCGCCTCCGCGCCCGGCTTGCCGAAACGGTCCTGAAGGATCCGGGATTTGACGAGTTCGTCCTTCTCACCGTGTCCCGGGCCGGAGACGGGTATACCGCCGCTCCCCTGCCCCGGAGTGCTGGGACGCAGATGGCGATGGTGCGCGCAAACGCCTACCTGCACGTCCCGGCAGGAACTGGAAGCATTCCCGGGGGCACGGAGATCGACGTCCTCCTGACCGGATCGCGCGAGCCGGTTCGGGAGCCCGCCGGGAGCCGTGAACCCGTGCCGCAATACCCCATACGGGAAAGGAGGAGCGACGCGCCTTCCTGTTGACCGGGCCTACCTAAAAGCGCGACCGGCCGCATTCCGTCCGGAGGTTGAGGAGCCGCCGGGCTTCGAGCCGCGAAGGGGACCGCATCGCCACCCGCCGAACTCCCGCGCTTCTCCGGGCCCTCGCGTGCATCAGCAGAAACGGCCGGTTCCTGGCGGCGCCTCCGTCATCCCCCGCTCCCACAGGTGTCCATCAGGGCCCTGACACGCCTCTCAAGTTCGGGGAGCCTCTCCCGGAACTCCCGCGCGAGAAGGAACGTCCGGATGGCGTCGCCCATCCCCCGGTGGACGTCGAGGAGGTGGCGGTATTCCGGGGGGACCGGATACTGGAAGTGCGCCGAGGCGACGACGGAGCCGTCTATGGAGAAATCGATGAGGTGGGCAAGCCGGTCGAGGGAGAGGACCTGTTTCATACCGAGACGCCGCCGTATCTCCCGCTGGAGGTCGACCAGCCGGCGCCCGTCAAGCGGGACCTCCGCGGCCCGGAAAGCCCTCCGCTCCATCCCTGCCGCAAAGACGACGATCTCCGGCACATCTTCTGCCGGGAGGACCGACTCCATGAAGAGCCGGAGATCGGCAAACGCTTTTTGGGCGGTCTCTTCTGCCGCTGGCACCTCGCCGCCCGGGATCCGGAAGGAGTGGTCGTAGACCGCGCCATACTCGCCGCGGCCCATATTCGCCACGGTCGTCGCGACACCGACGGTTTTGCCGCACGGGTCGGTCACCTTCTTCCAGATCTCAACGTCGATATCGTAGCGGAACTGCTCCCCGGCATAGCGGACGCTGTCATCCTCCGGCCGGTGGACGACGGCGCCTATCTCGACCGGCATCATGACCGCACGGCAGGTGCCGTAGACATACCCGAACTCGATATCGAGGTAGACGCTCCCGCCGTCCTCACCCTCCGCGGATTGCATTACGAGTAGAGTTACTCCCGGAGACAACGAAAAGGTTTCCCGGCGCCCGGCCCCCGGCAAAGGTTTATTGGACAGTACGAAAGCCATTCTATGAAGAGCAACAGGACATCCTGCACCCGACGACCATGAGCCTTGCCACCATCCGGAAAAAACTTCGTATCGGCTGCTTCTTCAGGAAAAAGCCTCCCGCAAGCCCGGGACCCATCTGTCGCGACCGGGAGGGGGAGGTGCGCGCGCTCCTCGCCCGCCCACCGTTCGGCATCACCGATGTGAGCGACGCGGCCCTCCCCCTCTACGACCGGGCGCTGACCCACCGGTCATACGCGAACGGCGGGGAGTACCCGGCAACGGCGGCCGATGACAACGAACGGCTCGAGTTCCTGGGGAACTACGTCCTCGACTTCGTCATCGCCGACCACCTCTACAGCGAGTACGACCTCCCGCCCGGCGAGATGAACCGGCGGCTCCAGGTGACGAGAAACACAAAACTCGCCGACATCGTGCGCAGGCAGGGCCTCGGCATCGACGGCGTCATCAGGAGGCGGGGGCAGGCGCCGACCGACTCGATCATCGCCGATGCGTTCGAAGCCCTGATCGGCGCCATCTACATCGACCGGGGCATCGCCAGGGCCCGGGCGGTGGTGCTCACCATCTTCGAGGACGAGATCGCCGGGTGCGACACCCGCCGGAACTACCGGGGGAGGCTCCAGGAGTATGCCGCGCGGGAGGACCTCGGCGAGATCGAGTACGCCTACCGCCGGACAGGTCCCGGGAGCTCTCCCGTCTGGGACGCCCGGGTGACCGTCGGGGGGGCGCTCCTCGGGAGAGGGGAGGCGCCGACCAAGCAGGGAGCGGCGATGCTCGCGGCAAAAGAGGCTCTCGCCCGCCTTGGGGAGGAGTGAGGTGCACCCCCCCGGGCGCGATGCGACCGTCGCCGTCGTCAGGTGCGACGATTACGTGCCGGACGAGGTCGATGCAGCCGTCCGCCGCGCGGTCGGCCTCGTCGGCGGTATAGAGAGGTTTGTCGCGCCGGGAGAGAGAGTGCTCCTCAAACCGAACCTCCTGCAGGGGCAGGCGCCGGAGCGGTGCGTCACCACCCACCCGGCGGTCGTCGCTGCCGTCGCCCGGCTCCTCGTGGAGCACGGATGCCGGGTTGTCATCGCCGACAGCCCCGGGGCCGGGATCGTCTATAGCGAGCCGAACCTGCGGCGGGCATACGCCCGGTCGGGGTTCGCCGCCGCGGCGGAGGAGACCGGCGCCGTCCTGAACTACGATACCGGTTTTCGGATCATCCCGTTCCCGGAGGGTGAGACGATGAAGCAGTTCCCGATCATCACCCCTGCAGCGGATGCCGACGCGATCGTGGTTGTTTCCAAAGCGAAGACCCACATGTGGACCCGGATGACAGGTGCCGCAAAGAACCTCTTCGGGCTGATCCCGGGCCTCGAAAAGCCGGTCTTCCACTTCCGGTTCCGGGACGAGTACGCCTTCGGGAGGATGCTCGTCGACCTCAACGAGTGCATGAAACCCCGGCTCCAGGTCGTGGACGCAGTTGTCGGGATGGAGGGGGACGGCCCCCAGGCCGGCAGCCCGCGAAAGATCGGGGTGATCCTCGCCGGGAGCGACTACGCGGCCGTGGACACCGTCCTTGCGCGGTTCATCGGCATGGACCCGCTCGAGATCGGCACCATCAGGAGCGCGGCCGCCCGCGGCCTTCTCGATCCCCTCGCCGTCCGGACGGTCGGCGACGATCCGGCGGAGTTCGCGGTCCCCGACTTCCGGAAACCCTCGACCTATGCCGGGGGCAGGGCAGGACCCTGGCGGCGGGTGGTCCTCGCCGTCGTCCAGCGGTTCGGGAGGATCTACGCGCCCCGGCCCGGCGTGATCGCGCCGGCGTGCATCGGGTGCGGGAAATGCGAGCGTATCTGCCCGGTGCACGCGATCACCGTCACCGGAGGCAAGGCGACGGTCGACCTTTCGCACTGCATCCGGTGCTACTGCTGCCACGAGATCTGCACCGAGCACGCCATCGCCCTCTCCCGGAGCCTCCCGGGGAAACTCCTCGCCCGCCTGCTCGGGTGAGAGGGGCGGGCCAAAACCCTCATGTGGTATGGGGGACGAGCAGGGGCCATGCCATGCCCGTTCTGCAACCCGGCCCCGGAGGATATCGTGGCGAGAAACGACCTCTGCTATGCCCGCCACGACATCCACCCGGTCACCCCCGGCCATCTGCTCGTGATACCGTTCCGGCACGTGGCGAGTTACTTCCAGACGACCGACGAAGAGAGGATGGCCCTTGCCCGGCTCATCGACGAATGCAGGGTGATGACCGACCGCAACCTCGCTCCCGACGGCTACAACATCGGCGTCAACGTCGGGGAGGCCGCGGGGCAGAACGTCATGCACGTTCATATCCACTTCATACCACGCTACCGCGGCGATGCCGCCGGAGAGCAAGAAGGGGGCGTGCGGGGCGTGCTACCCTGCAGGCCGGATTGACACCCGCAACAGGCGCCCCGGATGTCGGTAATTCACTCTTTTGGACGCCCGAGATCGAGCGATGCAGCCTCGCGCGAGAGGCTGTATTGTTATCCCTATCCTCCAGGCAACGATTCCCGGTTATCGGCACTCCCAACGGAGGAGAGTATTGATTGCTTTTCACACATTATCCCCGAATTACCGTATACCGACGTAGTCCTCCCAACGGAGGAGAGTATTGATTGCTTTTCACACTGCCCGGGGGTTTGTATCCCGGGAGACGGTTTTTCCCTGGGTATCCCCACGTACTGCCCCCCGAAGGGGGGGCGGGGACTTTGAGGAGGAACGTACGGGTACCCGCCTGCGGGGAGGGGGTTTCCCCCTCCCCGGTCCCCTCCCCCCATGACGATATCCCCACGGTCCACTCCATGGGGAGATCCCGGAGGAGAACCGGATACGGCTTTCCACCGGATATCGCCATGACTGCCCCCGCCCCCTCCCGGGGGCGGGGGAGGAGCGCGAAGCGCGGGCGGGGTAGGGGATGCCGGAGAGGCGTATGGGTATCCCACCCGGGTGAAGCAGGGGCGGGGTGGGGGTGCCGGAGGGGAGCGCTCCGCGGGGGATGGGGCGAAGGCCGGATATGATCTGTTCATTTGGAATCACTGCACCAGCTCGCGCGCTGCCGCGGAAGAGCGCAAAAGACCGGTGGACGGATGTGCAACCCCCCATCAAGGCAACGCGCTCTTCCGCGCAAGATCGTGCCGCAGTCTGCACCCCGATGATGCGCGCAAAAGAGCGCGGTGGTTCAGCCGCCTGGTTCGCCCAATCACCCCGCGCGGAGCCGGCTCCGGGCATCAACCGGGCGATACCCCGGAGTGCCTATTTGGAATGATTAATTATGTAAGTAGGGCATAGTTACCCTACGAGGGACTCAATAGTGCAGACGCTGCTCTTCCTAATACTCTTTCCCATCCTCGTCGCGTGTCTTTTATTGTTCGTGAAACGGACGACATTGCGTTACGCGGTGGTCGCCCTCTCGGCTCTTGCCATCGGCGGGGCATCGGCATACCTGCTCATCCGGTATGCGTCCGGGGGCGCGGTCTACTTTGCCGCATCCTCGGAGGCGGCCGATCTCGCCATGGTTGCCATCGAGATGGCGCTTGCGCTCTTCATCATCTACATGGGCGCGAAGTTCAGGAACTACCTCGCAATCGCACTGGCCGTCGTTCAGGCGGCGCTGATTGTGTATCTTGAGACATCGTTTACGGGGAGCCTCCATGCGGCGAACAACCTCTTCATCGACCAGTTCTCCATCATCATGGCCCTGATCATCGGGATCATCGGGAGCCTCATAGCAGTATACGCTGTCAGGTACATGGAGACCTACCACCACCACCACCCGGAGGTGCGTGACCGGCAGACGATGTTCTTCTTCGTCATCTTTGCCTTCCTCGCCGCAATGTTCGGCCTCGTCTTCTCCAATAACCTCATGTGGGTCTTCTTCTTCTGGGAAGTCACCACCATCGCATCGTTCCTGCTGATCGGCTACTCGGAGACCGAAGAGGCGACGACGAACGCTTTCCGCGCCCTGGTGATGAACCTCCTCGGCGGGGTTGCGTTTGTTACGGCGCTCATCTTCCTTGCCGCGACCGGACCGGCGAGCGGGGGCATCGATCTCGCCCGGGTGCTCGCCTCCGGGGACGCTGCCGTCGTCCTGATCCCGGCCGTCCTGATCGGGTTTGCCGGCATCACGAAGGCCGCGCTGATGCCCTTCTCCTCCTGGCTCCTCGGGGCGATGGTGGCCCCGACCCCGGTCTCGGCCCTGCTCCACTCAAGCACCATGGTCAAGGCCGGCGTCTACATCCTGGTCCGGTTCGCGCCGGTCTTTGCCGGGACCTTCGCCGGGTTCTCCGTCGGCCTCGTCGGCGCGGTGACGTTCGTCGTCGCCTCTGCGATCGCGATATCGCGCAGTGACGCCAAATCGGTCCTCGCCTACTCGACGATCGCAAACCTCGGGCTGATAGCTGCGTGTGCGGGCGTCGGGACCTACATGCTCGTCTGGGCGGCGATCCTCCTGATCGTCTTCCACGCCGTCGCGAAGTCGCTCCTCTTCCTCGGGACCGGGGCGATCGAGCACCGGATCGGGAGCCGCAACATCGAGGAGATGGAGGGCCTGATCGTCCGGATGCCGAAGATGGCGGTGATGATGTTCATCGGGATCGCCGGCATGTTCCTTGCGCCGTTCGGTATGCTGGTCTCCAAGTGGGCGGCGATCGAAGCGTTCGTCCAGGCCCCCTTCGGCCTGGTCTTCATCGCCATCCTCGCCTACGGGAGCGCCGTCACCGTATTCTTCTGGGCAAAGTGGATGGGCAAACTCGTCACGGTCACCCGGAACGCGGAGCGGGTCGAGAAAGGATTCCTGGAGGAGCCCTGGGCTCCCCTCTACATCACCACCGGCCTCGTCGTAGCGGCCGTCTTCCTCTTCCCGGTCATATCCTCGACGCTGATTGAACCTTATGTCCTCGCCATCTACGGGGTCACGGCACACCTGGCGCAGACAAACGTCGCCATCATGCTCCTGATGATGGCCCTGCTCCTGGTCCTCCCGGTCTCGTTCTTCCTCTTAGGGAGGACCGCAAAGCACCTCCCGGTCTACATGGGCGGGAGGCCCGCGACGCCGGACCTGCACTTCGCAGGCTCCCTCGGCATGACCCGGGAGGCAACGACGCAGAACTACTACCTCACCGAGTACTTCGGTGAGGCACGGCTCTTCCGGCCCGGGGCGGCGGTCTGCATCGTCCTGATCCTTGCATCATGGATCCTCGCGGGGGTGGCCCTATGAACTGGCTCATCGGGGCGGTCCTCTTCCTCATCCTCGCGCCCGTCGCGGGCGGCCTCATCGCCGGGATCGATCGAAAGATCACCGCGCGGATGCAAGGGCGGGTCGGGCCGCCGCTCCTGCAGCCCTTCTACGACGTCGGCAAACTCTTCGAGAAAGAGAACGTCGTCGTCACCACGGCGCAGAACTTCTATGTCCTCGCCTACCTGGTCTTCATCGCCCTCTCGGGGGCGATCTTCTTCGCGGGAGGGGACCTCCTGCTGGTCGTCTTTGCCTTCACGCTCGCCCACGTCTTCCTGGTGCTCGGGGCCTACGCGGTCCACTCGCCCTACAGCCACATCGGGGCCGAGCGGGAACTGATCCAGGTGATGGCCTACGAGCCGATGATCATCCTTGCGGCCGTCGGGCTCTACATGGTCACGGGGAGCTTCTACGTCGCCGGGATTGCCGCCGCGACCGCGCCGGCCATCATCTATCTCCCGGGCGTCTTCCTCGGGCTTGCCGTCATCCTCACGATCAAACTCAGGAAGTCCCCCTTCGACATATCGACGTCGCACCACGCGCACCAGGAGATCGTCAAGGGCATCACGACGGAGTTCTCGGGTTCGACGCTGGGAGAGGTCGAGATCGCCCACTGGTACGAGAACGTCTTCCTCCTCGGGCTCGTCTACCTCTTCTTTGCCTGGAACCCCGTGATCGGAATCGTTGCAGTCGCGGTCACGTACGTGGCCGAGATCTTCGTCGACAACGTCACCGCACGGGTCCGCTGGCAGGCAGCGCTGAAGAGCGGGTGGCTCGCGGCGCTGCTCGGCATCGCGAACCTGGCGATCCTCTCCTATATGACGATCGGAGGTGCATGAGTACCATGGCATTCCTGAAGCGGTCACCCTGGATCCTTCACTACGATGCGTCCAGCTGCAACGGGTGCGACATCGAGGTGCTTGCATGCTTAACGCCGCTCTACGACGTGGAGCGGTTCGGCATCATCAACACCGGCAACCCGAAGCATGCGGACATCCTGCTGATCACCGGCGGGATCAACGAGCAGAACCGGCCGGTGGTGAAAAACCTCTACGAGCAGATGCCGGAGCCAAAAGTGGTCGTCGCGATCGGTGCCTGCGCCGCAACCGGCGGCATATTCCGGGAGTGTTACAACATCGCAGGGGGCGTCGACAAGGTTATCCCGGTCGACGTCTATGTCCCGGGATGTGCAGCCCGGCCGGAGCAGATCATCGACGGCGTTGTGAAGGCACTCGGGATCCTCGAGGAGAAACGGATGAAGATGACAGGGGAAGCACAGGCAAAGAAAGAACCGCGGCTTGCCGCAGAGGCAGGTGAGGGAAGATGACGATAGTGAGCGAAGAGCAGACAACGACCAGCGTCGCGCTGGAGAACCTCCTCAAGGAGGTCGGAGGGCTCCAGGCCGACGGCTACCGCCTCGTCCAGATCGGGTGTACGGATGTCGGCGGAGCCTACGAGATCAACTACTCGTTCGATAAGGGCTACCAGTTCAGGAACCTCCGCCTGACGGTCGGGCCGGAGACGGAGGTCCCGAGCATCTCCGGGCTTTACTGGGGGGCGTTCGTCTACGAGAACGAGCTGCACGACCTCTTCGGGATCCCGGTGACCGGGATCAACATCGACTTTAAGGGGACGTTCATCAAGACGGCAACGAAGTATCCGTTCAGCGTCACGAGAAGGGAGGGAGACCGATGTCGAAACGCATAGTCGTGCCGTTCGGGCCGCAACACCCGGTGTTGCCGGAACCCATTCACCTTGACCTCGTCCTCGAGGACGAGCTGGTGGTGGATGTGGTCCCCTCCATCGGCTACATCCACCGGGGACTCGAGCAGCTCGTGCAGAAGCGCGAGTTCACCGAATACGTCTACGTGGCGGAACGGATCTGCGGGATCTGCAGTTTCATCCACGCGCTCTGCTACTGCCAGGGCATCGAGCACATCATGAAGATCGATGTCCCGGACCGGGCGAGGTATCTCCGGACGATCTGGTCGGAGTGCTCGCGTCTCCACTCCCACCTCCTCTGGCTCGGGCTCTTTGCAGACGGGATGGGCTTTGAGAACCTCTTCATGCGGTCCTGGCAACTCCGCGAGAGCGTGCTCGACGTCTTTGAGGACACCACCGGCGGGCGGGTCATCCAGGGGACCTGCAAGGTCGGCGGGGTCAGGCGCGATATCGGGCAGGAGAAACTCGACGAGATGCACCGCACACTCGACTCCTTCGAGGAGCAGTGCCGGGACCTCGGCGGCGTCTTCTTAAACGATGAGACGGTGAAGTACCGCCTCCAGGGGCTCGGGGTCATCTCGAAGGATGATGCCTACGCCCTCGGGGCTGCAGGGCCGACCCTCCGTGGGAGCGGGGTCGCGGTGGACCACCGGGAGACCGGGTACGCGGCCTATGGAGACCTTGGTTTCAAGCCGGTCGTCGAGACCGCCGGAGACTGCTACGCCCGGTGTGCCGTCAGGGTCAGGGAACTCTACTCCTCTATCGACCTGATCAGGAGGGCGATCGAGGAGATGCCCGAAGGCTCCATCGATGTGAAGGTGAAGGGAACGCCGGACGGCGAGTACTTCTCACGCGCGGAGCAGCCGCGGGGTGAGGTCGTCCACTACCTGCGGGGCGACGGCACCAAGCACCTTGTCCGTGCCCGTATCAGGACACCGACGCTTGCAAACATCCCCGCGCTCGTGAAGATGCTCCCGGGCGCCCAGCTCGCCGATGTCCCGGTCATCGTCCTCTCGATCGACCCCTGCATCAGCTGCACGGAGAGGTGACGGCGGGATGGGACTCTTTGAGATGACAAGAACCGTCTTTCGGAACCTCGTGAGAGGGCCGGCCACCCGGCGGTATCCGGCGGTCCCGGCGCGGACGAGCCCCCTCACCCGGGGGCACGTCGCCTTCGACCCCGCCACGTGCCGCTCCTGCGGCCTCTGCTCGCGGCGGTGCCCATGCGAGGCGATCCGCATCGAGAAGGAGGAGAAGGTCTGGGAGATCGACCGCATGCGGTGCATCGCCTGCGGCGACTGCGTCGAGGGCTGCCCCTTCGGGAGCCTCACGATGGAGCGGGAGTACTTCCCGCCGGTGGTGGAGCACGTGGTGGAACGCCACACGATCACCTACGTGAAGCCCGAGAAACCGGCGAAGAAACCGGCGGAAGAGGGCGCGGGCGCCGGGGCGTGAGATAGGGCACCGGGGCCCGAATCCCCGGCAAGACCTTTTTCTGAACTTTTCTTGCAGATAACTCATGCGAGGGCGCGAAATCATGGAAGAACAACTTTCCTCCCTTCGCGTTCTTCGCGGCTTCGCGCGAGCCCGGCCGGCATGCCGACGCACCTCACTTCCGCACCATTGGATGGACCATATGGATGATGTCGTAGGCGTTGCTCGGGTAGGCCCATGGGATCGCGTCGAGCGTGAGATCGTCCACCGTCAGGTTGTGCCTGATCGCGAGAGCGAAGATGTTGATCACCTCCTCGGCGTGGTGCCCGATGAGGTGGGCCCCGAGTATCCGGCGGGAGCCCCTCTCGATCAGGAGTTTGTAGCCAGCGTGCTTCTCGCCGATGCTCCGGTTCGTGAAGCGCGATGAGAGGTCGCCGGCATGGACGATACAGGGTATTCCCTTCTCCTCCGCCGCCGCCTCCGTGAGCCCGACGGACGCGAGGGGCGGGGTCGTGAAGACGGCGCTCGGGACGACGGAATAGTCCGCGACCCGGGTGTTGCCGTTTAAGATGTTGTCGACGACGATATGGGCATCCATCACCGCCACCGGTGTCAGCTGCGGGCCTTCCGGGTTTGCATCGCCGGCCACGTAGACCGCGGGGTTTGAGACGCTCCGGAGGTGGCTGTCGGCCACGATCCCCCGCCGGTCGGTCTCGATCTTCCCGGCCGCAAGGTCGAGGCCTTCGATCGCGGGGACCCTGCCGGCCCCGTGGACGACCATATCCGCCTCGAAGACCTTCTCCTCCCCCGCCTTCCCGGCCCGCACGCGGAGGCCGCCGCCGGCCTTCTCGACTGAGAGAAGCGGCATATTCACCTGCACGTCAATCCCGACTTCCCTCGACGCCTGCACCAGCCGGCCGGCGATGTCGTGATCGAACCCCGAGAGGACCCGCCCGCTCCGCTGGAGGATGGTCACCCCGGACCCGGCCCTGGCAGCCACGTGGGCGAACTCAAAGGAGATGTAGCCCCCGCCGATGAAGACGATCCGGTCCGGGAGCGTCTCAAGGTAGAAGAAGTCATCGCTTGGGGTCACGAGGTCCGCACCCGGGACACCGAGCGGCCGGGGGTGTGCCCCGGTGGCGATCACGATGTGCCGGGCCGTGAGCGTATCGTCGCCGATCACCACCCGGTCCGGGCCGGCAAAGCGGGCAGGCCCGTAGTAGGTGTCGACCCCCACCTTCCGGAAGTTCTCCTCCTTCCGCCGCGGGATCGGGTCGGTGAACGTGCGCTCGAAGGCGACCAGGCGCGGCCAGTCGATCGATACATCCCCCCTGATACCCCTCCCCTGCTGGTCATGGACACGCGCCACCACCTCCGCGGCGCCAATGAGCACCTTCTTTGGGACACACCCCCGGAGAGCACACGTCCCCCCGTATTCCTGCCGGTCGGTGATCGCCACGCGCATACCGGCATCCCCGCAGTGCCAGGCGATGTCGGAACCGACGACCCCGGTCCCGATGACGACGACATCATACTCCCGCTCCATAATGGTGCTCCGATAGCCGCAGACCGGCATAAAGGTTTACCCGGACGAGATGGGCGTCATACCCCGGGCGGTGAGAAGACAGGGCGAGGGGCAGGGTGCCGGTCAGTCAGGCCGCGGCATCCTCTCCCTGGCACGGGAACGGGTCCGGGGTGCAGGAAAGCATGCGCACGGGCCTCGAACGTCTCCCCGGCGCGATCGACGAGGCGCTCAGGAGAGAGGGGAGGATGACGGCGCCGGCCAGCACCAGCAGGGTGAGGAGGACTTCGGTCGCCATCGGGGATCCGGGGAGGGAGAGAAAAAGGTACGGGCACCCCGGGGGGAGTACGTCACCTGTAGACGTCGCGGGTGACCCGGTGCGGCTCAAATCGCCCGTGGTGGAATACCCGGACCTCGACCTCGGCCCCTTTCCGGAAGTCCCGCATCAGGAGGTCGTAGGTCCGCCGGACGTAGCGCAGTCCTTCCCGGGCGAAGAGGTCCCGGAGGGCTCTCCGGAACCGGATCTCCTGGTTGAGGAACGCCGCCTCGTATGCCCGGGTCTCCCGGGCTATCCGGGCGCACTCGGCATCCTCGATCGGGGTGTTGTAGCACCCGTGCTCGTTCAAGCCGCCGATCTGGCGCCAGTCGACGACGCCCTTCTCGTCGGCCTCCCGGTGGAGCATGTAGGGGTAGACCCGGCAGATGGAGAACCGCCGGTCGTAGATGCTGCACCTGCCGTCTTCGAGGAATACGCAGGCTCCGTCCGGTTTTATCCGGAGGGCGTAGCCCGAGACGTAGAACCGCCCCTCCTGGTCGCAGGCGTCGTAATCGGGAGCCGGGATGAGGGCGTCGGGCTGAAACGACAGGACCCGATCGGTGTCCTCCTCCAGCAGGAAGACGTGGCCGTTGAACTCCCGGGTGCAGCACCGGCCGCAGCAGTCGCAGGAGAACCCCACGTCACGGATGATATCGATGAACTCCTCCTCGGGGAACCGGAGAAGACTCTCGCGTTCCTGCTCCAGGGCATCAATCTGTTCGTCAAACGAGAGCGTAACTGAGGGCCTCCCTGTCAATGTGTCCGGCGGGAATGCCGGCACCAGTATCCTCAGGTGTTGGACGGGAGAGGGGATATGCCCTTCGCCCGCAGGAGAACGGTCCCGGCAGCCCGGGGCAGAACCCCATACAACCACCGCCCGGAATCCCGATTCGGAAACGTATTAGCAGATACCCGCCCAACAGGTACCACCATACCCGTGACGCACCCATGATAACGACGTTCATCATATTCATCGTCGGCGTAGCGCTCCTCATCAAAGGTGCCGACCTCTTCGTAGGCGGCGGGAGCGGCCTCGCCCTCCGCCACAGCATATCCCCGGCCCTGATCGGGTCCACGATCATCGCGTTCGGTACGTCCCTCCCGGAGCTCGTCGTCAGCACGAACGCCGCGGCCACGGGGAACACGGAGATCGCCCTCGGGAACGTCCTCGGGAGCAACATCGCAAACATCGCTCTCGTCCTGGCGCTCTGCACCCTCATCCGGCCCGGTATGGTCGCCGCGTCGGGGACGTCGCGCTCCGCGCTCGTCCGGCACACCGTGCTGATGCTCGCCGCGACGGCGGCGTTCGCCCTGCTCGCCGTGAGAGGCACGCTCGACGTCCTTGCCGGAGCGGTGCTCCTCATCCTCTTTGTGATCATCCTCGCCCTCCTCCTCCGGGAGCGCCGCGAAGAGGAGGCTGTCCACATCAGGTCGCACGGGTGGGCCGACGCCCTCTATATCGGGCTCGGGCTCGTCGCCGTCATCGTCGGCGCCCGGCTGGTCGTCGACAGCGCCGTTACCCTCGCGGGGGCCTTCGGAATCCCCGCCTTCGTCATCGGCCTCTCGATCGTCGCCGTCGGCACGTCGCTCCCGGAGCTCGCGACGTCCCTCGTTGCCGCCGTGAGAGATGAGGGTGCCATATCCGTCGGCAACATCCTCGGGAGCAACATCTTCAACCTCCTCTTCGTCCTCGGGATAAGCCTCCTCATCGCCCCGGTCACCATCGGGTCGTTTGCCGACATCATCGCCGTCGTCCTCTTCTCCGCCGCGATCCTCCCCCTGCTCTTTGCCCCCCCGTCCGTCGTCCGGGGCTGGTCGGCCCTCCTGCTCACCGGCTACGCAGCCTACATAGCCTGGATCTTTTCGACGGCGCCGGTCGGGTGAGGGGTTCCAGCGGAAGACTTCGAAAATATTCGTAGGTTACGCAAGGGTGATGCTCCCGCACGTGCATCTCCCTCTATCAAGAGGTGAACCGCAGAATGGGGAACTGGAAACCTGTGACGGCGGCCGCCCTCGGGTGTCTCGTGGTCGCCGCGATCATCGGGACCGCCCTCGCGTCTGATGACGCCGGGGCCAGGACCCGGGGCGACCTGGAGAAATTCGGATCGGCGGAAGAGATCAGGGCTTTCTTAAAGGAGCACGCGCAGAAAGGATGGAGCGATAACGGCTACTCCCGCGTCCCCGGGGGCGCCGTGCCTGCAGCCGGGGAGAACGCTCCGGCGCCGGCAGCGACCGCCGCCCCGACGTCTTCGGCCCGGGACTACTCCACGACGAACGTGCAGGTGGAGGGCGTGGATGAGGCCGACTTCGTGAAGAACGACGGGAAGTACATCTACATCCTATCGGGGGAGACGCTCGCGATCATCGAGGCGTTCCCGGCAAAGGACGCGAGAATCGTCTCCGAAACCCCGATAGACGGGCGCCCGACGGCGCTCTTTCTCGCGGGCGACCGCCTGGTGGTCTTTGCCGTCGCAACAGAAGAAGAGATGACCACCCCGGAGGGGAGCGTAACGCCGGTTCCGGTCTGGCGGACGGTGACGCGCGCCTACGTCTACGACGTCGGCGACCGGGCCGACCCGGAGCCGGTCCGGACCCTGACCTTCACCGGCGACTACTACGATGCCCGGATGGTCGGGGAGTACGTCTACACCCTCACGCGGGAGTCTCCCGTCTGGGTGCGCGACGATGTCGCCCTCCCCGCAGTGAGGGCGGGCGGCGCGCCGCCCGTCCGGCCCGAGATCTACCGCCCGAAGACTCCCATGCAGAACTACGTCTTCTACACCGCAACCGCCTTCTCCGTCCGGAAGGATACGGACACCCCCGACGCCGAGGCGTTCCTCCTCGGCTACGACACCACCCTCTTTGCGTCGCAGAAGAACCTCTACATCGGCTACCGGAACACGGGGCCGGCATACTCCTCCGGGACGGCGACAGGCTCCGCCGGCACCCTTGAGCGGACGATCATCCACCGGTTCGCGATTGAGTGTGGAAAGATCGACTATAAGGCCATGGGCGAGGTCCCCGGGCGCCTTTTAAACCAGTTCTCGCTCGATGAGCACGCAGGGAACCTCCGGGTCGCGACGACCGTCGAGGGCTGGACACGGGAGGGCTCCTTCCAGTACAACAACGTCTACGTCCTCGATCCTGCGATGAAGACCATCGGGACGCTTGAGCATATCGCGCCCGATGAGCGGATATACGCCGCCCGGTTCGTCGGCGACCGGCTGTACCTCGTGACGTTCAAGCGGGTCGACCCGCTCTTCGTCATCGATCTCTCGGACCCGGAGCACCCGGGCATCCTCGGAAAACTGAAGATCCCGGGCTACTCCGACTACCTCCACCCCTATGACGCCAACCACATCATCGGTGTCGGGAAGGAGACGGGCGAGAACGCCTGGGGCGGCGTCTCGGTGGAAGGGCTCAAGATCGCCCTCTTCGACGTCTCGGACGTGAACAACCCGCTAGAGGTCGACACCGTCGTGATCGGCGAAGCCGGGACCGACTCGGAGGCCCTCCGCGACCACAAGGCCTTCCTCTTTGTAAAGGAGAAGAACCTCCTTGTCATCCCGGTGAGCGAGATTAAGCGGGTCGAGAACCCCGGATCGAAGTACCCCGGCTCCTACGGCACCACGACCCGGCAGGTGGCTTACGTCTACTCCGTGAGCCCCTCCTCCGGGTTCACTCTCGCGGGCACGGTCGTCCACGGAGAGAGGGGCTCACCCTACGCCTGGAACGCACCGGACGCGGTGCGACGGTCGCTCTTTATGGACGACACCCTCTACACGATATCGGCAAGAAGCATCATCATGACCGGTCTTCACGACTACAGCCGGATCAACGAGGTCCTCCTCCCCTACCGGGAGGAGGCCTACCCGCCCCCGTACCCGGTCCGGTGAGGAGGAGAGCGGACGGGTCAGGCGTGGATCATCGTCAGCATCATCTTGAAGCGGGTGACGGCGTGGACCGCGTGGGGTTTATGCGCCGGCATGATGATCAGGTCGCCCGTCTTCATCGGGTATTCCGTGCCCGTGATGGTGATGAGCGCCTCCCCGTCGAGGACCTGGAGGATGGCGTCGTAGGGCGCGGTGTGCTCCGAGAGGCCTTCGCCTGCATCGAAGGCGAAGACCGTGATCGTCCCCGACTTCGTGTAGACGAGCATCCGGCTGACGATCGACCCGGGCTGGTAGGCGACGAGGTTGCGGGGGTCGATGACCTGTTCGGTGAGGTTCTCTTTTTTCGCTTCAGGCATATGAGCCTTTTTCTTCTGCCGGGTCTTTTCCTTTGCGCCGGTCGTGATGAGCCCTTAGCCGGTGCGACTTCCAGGGAGTGGCGGCCCGGGATGTTACAGGATATCAAACTCGTCCTGACGGTGAAGGGGCCGGATGCTGCTGGCATATGAAACTTTCCCGTGACCCCTCCGCCATCCGCCAAAAAAGCCTCACAGAAACCCTCTACGAAACGGCGGGAGCCCCCTGTAACCTCACCTTTTTCCCGCCCGGCCCCCAACCTGTAAGAGACATCGCGTGTACTACCACCTCATCCTGACCGACAACTGTAACCTCTGCTGCACCTACTGCCGCGGGAAGGCGTTCACCGTCGACTCCCCACAGCAGCCCGACATCGTCATCGACGAGGACCTCCCGGTGGACCTCGACATCGACCTCAGTGACCTCTACCGGTTCCTCGCAAAGGATCCCGGGGCCGTCCTGACCTTCTACGGCGGGGAGCCCCTGCTTGCCGCCGATCGCGTCCGCAAGATCGCCCGCGACGCCCCGGTATCGGCGCTGATCCTGCACACCAACGGCACCCTCCTCGACCGTCTCGAACCCGCGGTCGCGAACCGCTTCGACACGATCCTGGTCTCGATCGACGGTCCTGAGAGGCTCACCGACGCCCACCGCGGGGAGGGGACGTTTGAGCGGATCACCCGGAATCTCCGGAGCCTCATGGCAGGGGGGTTTGCCGGCGAACTGATCGCCCGGATGACGGTGACCGAGGATACCGATATCGCTGAGGCCGTCCGCTACCTCGCAGAGAACGACCGGTTCTCGTTTCCCGCCGTCCACTGGCAGATGGACGCGAACTTCTGGAACGATTACCACCTGCGGGACTACACCGCATGGGTTACGGAGAGTTACAACCCCGGCATCAGGTCGCTCGTCGCGTTCTGGGTGGAGACGATGCGGGAGGAGGGGAGGGTGCTCCGGTGGTACCCCTTCATGGACCCGATACAGGACATGCTCCTCGGCCGGCCGAGCATGCTCCGGTGCGGGTGCGGTCACGCGAACTACAGTATCATGACCGACGGGCATATCGCCCCCTGCCCCATCATGGTCGGCATGAAGGACTACTACGTCGGGCATATCGCCACGGCCGACCCGCTCCGCCTCCCGGTGACGACCGTGGGGAGCCCCTGCACGGAATGCGGCCTTCTCGACTTCTGCGGCGGCCGGTGCCTCTATTCGAACATCACCCGCCCCTGGCCGGAAGTTGGGCGGCGGGTCGTCTGCGGGACGGTGGAGAACCTCCACCGGGCGCTCTCGGCAGCGCTCCCGGAGGTCCGGGCCCTCATAGACTCGGGGGTCATCCGGATGGAAGACTTCAATCACAGGAAGTACAACAGCTGCGAGATTATACCCTGAGCCGGAGGAGCAGGGACCTTATCAGTCCCCGGCGTTTGCAAGGAGATCTGTTGCGCCCTCCACCATGGCACGCGCGGCTTTCACCTTTGCCTTCACGACGGCATGGTTCCCATCTTCGAGTGCCGCCTCCGCCTCCTGGTAGAGAACCTCCGCCCGATCCGTCCGTGCCCGGGGCTTCCTGACATCCAGCCCCTCGGCGGCCGCAATCTCGACCTCCTCCTGGACGGCGAGAAGGTCGCCGTAGAGTTCCTCTAAGAGTTCGCGCAACTCTTCGGTCCGGGCGAGATCCTCCTCCCGCTTCTGCCGGCCGCGCTCGCGGAGCGCCTCCCGGGCCTCCTCCTGCCCTGCGATGATCGCCTGGAGTTCGTTCTCCACGTCCCTGACCGCCTCGGCAAGCACCTCGGCGAACGCGGTCCGCTCCTCGCGGGAGGCCTCGTAGCCGTCGTATGCCCCGTATGCCCCGCCGGCCGCCGCACCGCCGAGGACGTCACCGATGTCCCGGTCGCCACGGATGATGCCACCGAGGAGGCCGCCGAGACCGGCCCCGGCGATGGCGCCCGCGATCCCTTTCTTGACCTCCCTTCGCTCCCGGTTGACGGTATAACTCACCCGGACGTTCTCCCGGTCGATCACGACCTCCATCTTCCCCTCTTCGCCGGTATGCCGGATATCCATCGTCGAAACCGTATCTCCGACATTCTGGTGCGTGATCTCCGTACCCCTGAGTGCGAGCTGCGACATCAGCCGCTCCACAAAGTCCTGGTAGAGGGACGACACTCCCTGACCGTAGTAGATAAACGCCATACATACCTCCGTTCTGCCGTTTGGTAGTTAAGGCTCCGGCATCATACGATAAAAACCTTTTCAGGCGGGATTTTCTTGAAAATCGGCCTGAAATCTGCCTGTCGGCAGAGAGCAACATTCATCCGGCCGGAAGGACGAACACTCTCCAGGTACCATGGCGACAATCGGGCTCATTCTCTGCAGGATCGGGCTCCACCGCTGGGGCAGGAAGCGGGGCTACGATGAGTACGCTTCAAACGTCGTCGAGTGGGAGCAGCGGTGCGAACGATGCGGGAAGAGAAAGCGGTGGGTCGAGGTGAAGCGGGACCGCAGGCGCTGACGACCAGCGGTCAGGAGGGCCGTCCAAAAAGTTACTTTTTGACCTCCTTCCCCACCGAGAAGGCCTTCGCGAGCACGCCGGCAAAGCCGTAGTACTCCTGCCGCATCGAGTCGTAGGCAAACGGTCGGATCTTCCCGATATCGGGCTTGCCGTCCTCCCCAAGGACGCTCTCGTCCACCTTCACGTCCAGGATCTCGCCGATGAACTGGGTGTGTACGCCGATCTCGACTGTCTGGAGGAGCCGGCACTCGAGGACGACCGGAAACTCTCCGACGTACGGAGCGTCCACCAGGTCGGCTTTCACAGGCGAGAGCCCGGTCGCCGCGAACTTGTCCGTGTCGCGGCCGGAGACGATGCCGAAGTAGTCCGCCTCCCGGATGTAGTCCACCGAGGGTATGCTGATCGTGAACTCACGCCGCTTGAGCAGGTTCTCATAGGTCTGCCGGGTCTTCTGGACCGAGACCGCGACCGCCGGGGGGCGGGAGGAACAGATGCCGCCCCATGCAGCGGCCATGGCATCCGGTCGGCCGCCGGGACCGTAGGTCCCGATGATCAGGTCGGGATGAGGATAGAGGAGGGTCCGCGGGCCAATGGATCGCTTTGTCATGGCTTACGTTTCGTCGTTGCGCCCGGATAAACCTTTTTGGGCCACGGAAAAGAGGGATGGAGCGGTGCCCGGCCCCCGGTCACACGGTGCCCGCGGCCCCCTTCTTCTGCTCCTGCATCGAGCGGTAGAGGAAGTAGCCGACGATGCCGAACGTCGCTATCGGCGAGAGCCAGGTAGGGATGTGGAACCCGAAACTGTCGGCGAGCATGATCGTGCCGAGCACCAGGATGGAGTACATCGCCCCGTTCTTGAGGAAACAGTAACTCCGGATCTTGTCGACGCCCCGGACGGTCAGTTCCCTGACCACAACGGCCCCGATGCCGTTCCCGATCAGGATGAGCGGGACCGAGAGGGTGAAGGCGAACGCCCCGATGACGCCGTCGATCGAGAAGGTTGCGTCGAGGACCTCAAGGTACGCGATCTTTGAGAAGTCCGACATCCCGGGCCGCCGGAGCCTGGCTTCCTGCACCTCGGCGTTCTGCCGGAACCCGTGGACGATGAAGAAGGCGGTTGAACCGAGCACGGCCGCGAATCCCATCAGGGTGTCGATCTGAAGGGCGAACCAGACGATCACAGCAAGCAGGATCGAGGCAACGGCATAGAACCAGACACTCTGCCGGGAGAAGAACGCTTCGCTCCGGAGCCCGCAGGTCTTCTCCTCGACAAAGAGCCAGTGGAAGAAGAGGAGGACGAGGAACATTCCTCCAAAGATCAGGAGGACCGGGGCCGACTCCTCGATCGCGGCCACGACCGCAGGGTCGCTTGAGAACGTCGCAAGCAGCGCTCCGATGGGCCCAAGCGACGGAGTCGTCGCCCAGACGATCAGCCACGGGAGGAGCCCCCGGACCACGAAGACCGCGAAGATCAGGCCCCAGAGGAGAAACCACCTGCGGGCCTTCTCCCCCATCGTCGCGAGGACGTCGGCGTTGATGATGGCGTTGTCAATGCTTGAGACGATCTCGAAGACCGAGAGGCCCGCCACGGTCAGAACAATGAGCAACCAGTCCATTATTGCAGATGTACAATCTCTCACCGATCACATATAAGGAAATAAGTCCGGCCCGACGGGGGTTATATTCATATACCATATCCGGCATGATTCTGCCGTCAACGGAGGATACGTTATGGGACTTATGAAATGCTGCCGTGAGCAGGTCGTCGCCGTCTCGCCGGACACGCCGGCGGTGGAGGTGGCGAGGATCATGGGAGAGAAGAACGTTGGGAGCGTCGTCATCGTCACCGGGGATAGCCGGCCCGTCGGGGTGATTACCGACCGCGATCTCACGATCCGGGTGATGGCGCGCGAGAAGAACCCAGGCGAGGTCCGGGCGGGGGAGATCGTGACCCGGGATGTGATCACGTTCCGGGACAGCATGGGGGTCTACGAGGCCATCCAGAAGATGACCGTCGAGGGCATCCGGAGGATGCCGGTCGTCGACGATGCCGGAAAGCTCGTCGGGATCATCACCATGGATGATATCGTCCGCATGCTGGGCGAGGAGATGGCCGCTATCGCAAAGAATATCGAGAAACAAAGCCCGCCCATGCAGAGAGAGGCCCCGCCCGTACCCATGTGACGGAGGGGGCGGCACCCTTTTTTCCGGGCGGGGACCTCCTGCCCCTACTCGGTGGCGAACGCAATAGCCTCCCCTGACTGATTCAGCGACCCCTGCATCGCCCGTATCATATCCTCCCAGGTCGCCCCGGGCGCGAGCGCAAGGTCAAGGTCGAGCGCATAGACCCGGAAGAGGTAGGCCTCGCCCTTCCCGGGCTCCGGGCAGGGACCCCGGTAACCGATGCTGCCGAAGTCGTTTGTGCCCTGGACGGCATGGAGCGGCGACTCCACCACTCCGCCGGTCGGGAACCCCTCCGGGATCAGCGGGACGGGGGGGAGGTTCCAGAGGATCCACGCCACCTTCGACGGCCCCTCCTCGGGGCTCGCCGTCGCGAGGACCGCGAGCGACTTGATGTTCGGGAGGATCCCTTCCACCCGGATAGGGGGAGACCGGTTCGCCCCCTTACAGGTGTAAACCTCCGGGAAGTCTTCAAAATCCAGTTTCACTGTCAGTTTCGGCATACTACAAGCCTCCGTCGACAGACATCTATCGGATCGGGGATGTGAAAAAGGTTTGTCCGGTCACCGGGAGCAGAGGGCGGCAGTCTCGCCGGACTGGAGGACGTGTGCCCGCATGGCTTCGATGAGGCCGTGCTTGCCGGCGCCCGCCGCGAGAGGGAGCATGGCGTCAAGCCCGTAGACCCGGAAGAGGTAGCGGTGCGACTCGCCCCGTGACGGACAGGGCCCCCGGTAACCGATGGTGCCGAGATCGTTCGTCCCCTGGACCGCGCCGGCCGGCTCCGAGAGAAACCCCTCAGGCGGCAGATGCGCCGGGATCCTCTCTGTAGCCGGTATGTTCCAGATGAGCCAGTGCGTCAGCGTGCCTCGCGAAGCATCGGGGTCTTCCATGACGACCGCAAGGTACGGCGTCCTCGCCCCGAGGACCCTGGACTCCGGCGAGGTGTCGGCACCATCACAGGTATGCTCCGGCGGGAAGATGCCAAAACCCGGCATAACGTTGAGAGGGGCCATCATCACGCCCCGTCCACATCAGAAGAGCCCCATGTCCCGGGCCTGGATCAATAATTCCTGCACCTCCTGATCGGTGATGTCGTGCCATCGCTCGTAGGCCTGCGCCACCGCGAAGGTGCGGCCGGTCCTGATGTTCAAGCAGACGACGAGGTCAACCTTCCGGGCGATGAAGTCGACGGCGTGGAGGGAGCCGGTAGGGACCGCCACGATGACCTCGCCGGGCGAACCGGCCCGGACGGCCTCGACGGCGGCGAGCATCGTATACCCCGTCGCGAGACCGTCGTCGACCAGGATCGCGGTCCTGCCTTCAAGCCCCGGTTCCGCCCGCCCGCCGGAGAACTTCTCCCTACGCTCCTCCACGTTCTTTCTGGCTTTCGCGACGGCGGCGTTCACTTCGGCCTCCGAGAGGTCGAGCCCGGTCATCAGGGCGCGGTTCAGGAAGACCTGCCCGTCCCAGGTCACGGCGCCGAACCCGGCCTCGGGATTCCAGGGGATCTGCACCTTCCGCACCACTGCCATTCGGAGCGGCGCCTTGAGCGCCCGTGCCACCTCAAGCCCCGGCGGCACCCCGCCGGCGGGAATGGCGCAGACCACCGCCTCAGCGCTCATCTCCAACTGCGAGAGCGTCGCGGCGAGGCGCCGCCCGGCATCGGTCCGGTCCTCGAAAACCCCCAGCCGGTCCCGCATCGTTCTATCCTCAATAATCCGGCCCGTATCCAGCATGAGTCCGCCCTTACCCGCCGGGGTATTAACGTCTTTTGGTGGACGGCCCTTCACTCCCGGAAGCGATACCAATAACCCTCCACAGATCGATGATCAACCGGTAGATGATGCGAGAGACAGACAGACCGGAGGGGGCACCGGTGACGGCAGCCGGTGAGGTGACGCTGTACACCGATGGTGCATCGCGGGGAAACCCCGGGGACGCCGCCTGGGCATACGTGATCGTGCAGGACGGATCCGTTGCCGCCAGCTGTTCCGGGTTCATCGGGACGGCGACCAACAATGTTGCCGAGTACCACGCCGTCATCAACGGCCTTCGCGCCGCCCGGGCCTTCACCCGGGGCAGGCTCGAGGTCAGGTCGGACTCGGAACTGGTCGTCCGCCAGCTCACGGGCCAGTACCGCATCACGAAAGAGCACCTGGCAGCCCTTGCGGGCGAGGTGCGGCAGTGGACGCGCCACTTCACGGAGGTCAGGTTCACGAGCGTCCCAAGGGAGCACCCCTGCATCCGGGTCGCAGACCGCCTCTGCAACGAGGTGCTCGACGCGGAGGGGAGGAGGAGGTAGAGATGGCCCCGATCGAGTGCATCCCCATCGGCATCGTCCGGTCGCCCTACCGGGTCAGGGGCGACGCCCCACGCCAGGGGCGTCTCGCGGATACCGTCGCGGAGATCCACATCCTCGACGCCTACGCCCCCGGGCTTGAGGACGTGGAGCGGAGCAGCCACCTCATCGTGCTCTACTGGCTCGACCGGGCGGAGCGCGGGCTGCTCTATGCAAAACCGCCGGGGGAGACCCGGGCGAGAGGGGTCTTTTCGACCCGCTCGCCCGCCCGCCCGAACCCGATCGGGTTCGGGATCGTCGACCTGATCCGGCGCGACGGCACCGTCCTGGTCGTCCGGGGGCTCGACGCCCTGGACGGGACCCCGGTGCTGGACATCAAGCCCTACTCGCCCGAGATCGACTGCATCCCCGAAGCGACGGGCGGGTGGCACATAAAGAAGTAGGTCAGGGGAGAGGGACCGCCTCCTCGCCGAGGCCGAGGTCGCGGAGTTTCTCCGGCGTGGGACGCCCTTCCCGGTCCCAGCCCCGGGCCTGGTAGTAGTCGTCAAGGAGAGGCTCCCGTTCCCAGACCCGACCTTTCGGGGCGCCCTCGGTGAGCGGTTCTGTGAGGAGGCGCGGCGGCAGGGTGTCGTCCTCCCGGACTGCCGCCGTCGTCTCGCCTGTCGTCATCCCCCACAGCCCTGACGCGTCCCGGATCTCTTGCGTGCCCGTCGTCAAGGAAGAAGTAGACGGGCCTCTCCGCCCGGCACCCCGGGCTCGGCGACGCCCTCTTCACCCCCGCGGGCGTGGTCAGGACCTACGTCAACATCTTAAAGAACGGCAGGAACATCCACTTCAGCGGGGGTCTTGAGACCCCCCTTGACGACGGCGACGTCGTCGCCCTTTTTCCCCCCGCCGCCGGGGGATAAATTCGTGCAAAAGCAGTATTCCCGGGGGCGTACGGGAAATTTTGCCATCACCTATACCTTTTTGTGACGTTTGCGGTTAATATATAGTAGCTCCGGATCGTCCTTAACGAAGGATCACCACACCGCGGAGGATAGTTCTGATGACTCAAATGAACGAACCCGATAAAAATACCTGTTCCGGGAACTGCGCCGGCTGCCCGTCTACGACCAAATGCGAAGACCCGAGAAACCTGAACGCCCCAAAGGGTCTCCCCCCGAAGGCGGATATCAGGGTGAAGCATGTCGTCCTCGTCCTCTCCGGGAAAGGCGGGGTCGGCAAGAGCACGGTATCGGCAAACCTTGCCTACGCCCTTGCCAACCGCGGCTACAACACGGGCCTCATCGACCTTGATATCCACGGCCCGGACATACCGAAGATGCTCGGCGTCGAGGACGCCCGCCTCCAGTCCTACGACGGCAAGGTCATCGAACCGGTCAGGATCACCGGCAACCTTGCGCTCATCTCCATGGCGTTCCTGCTCCCGGAGCGCAACACCCCCGTGATCTGGCGCGGCCCGATGAAGATGACGGTCATCCGGCAGTTCCTGGAAGACGTCGACTGGGGCAACCTCGACTACCTGGTCGTCGACCTCCCGCCCGGCACCGGCGATGAGGCGCTCACCGTCGCCCAGCTCGCCCCGAACATCGCGGGAGCCGTCATCGTCACCACCCCGCAGGACGTCGCGATCCTCGATTCGAGCAAAGCCGTCCAGTTTATCAGGAAACTCGAACTCCCGGTCCTCGGGATCGTGGAGAACATGAGCGGGTTCGTCTGCCCCCACTGCAAGGAGGAGATCGATATCTTCGGCAAGGGCGGCGGCGAGAGAGAGGCAAAGGCGCTCGGGGTGCCCTTCCTCGGGGCCATCCCGCTCGACCCCGAGATGCGGAAGGCTGCGGACGAAGGGCGGCCCTTCATCATCCGCCATGCCGGGACCGCGGAGAGCCCGACCTGGAAGAGCATCGATGCCGTCATGAGAGCCCTGGTCGAGCAGATCGAGGGGTGACCATGGAGTACTCGCGGATTCTTGCCGGGCGGGAGGACCCCCTCCCGGTATTCTCAAAGGTTGTCGAGGCGCTCGAGAACTTCGAGGAGTTCCCCTTCCTGCTCGAACCGGTCTACCGTGAGGCTTCCGACCTCGGGGACGAGGAACTCGACCGCCTCCGGTTCGGCCTTGTCCGCCTGCAGGTCTACGCGGACATCCACCGCTACGAGGATATGGAGGCGGCCCAGCGGATGAAGTACGTGGCCGCCGTGCTCGAACGGATGCTCTTTGGCCGGCTCCTCCTCGAGGGAGAAGAGGCCGGCGGGAAGCAGCAGTGCTGCTAAGGAGCCCGGCATCCATTTTTCCGCACCAGAGAAGGGTTTTTCTGTAACGCTGCACGCCGCACCTCCGGCCCCGAACCCGGGATCTGCCGGACGCAGGAATGGCGCATCTACTCCAGACTATATCTGGCCTTCGTCCCATCCCCCACAGAGCGCTCCTCTCCAGCACCCCCTCACCGGGTAAAGCGACACCCGAAAATCCCTCTCCGGCAACCCCCACCCTGCATGGCCACCCTGAAGAGGATACTCGTACGTCCCTCTCCAGCACCCCCACCCGCGCTTCACGCTCCTCCCCCGCCCCCTCCCGGGGGCAGGGGCAGTGTTTGCGATATCCAGCGGGAAGCCGTACCGGGGGAGCGGCGCTGACGCCGGTTTCCCAGGAGAAGGGGAGAGTGGGCCCGGACCCGGTTCCTCCCCCGGATCTCCCCGGGCGGGGGACCGCGGTAGCCGTCACCACAGGGGAAGAGACCGGAGAGAGCGGGGGCGGGCTGCCTCGATATCCGGCCGCCTGCTCCGCCCCAGCGAATCCGGGTGTCCTCGCAGAGAAGGGGTTAATAGGTCGCCAGATACCGGTCGAGCTCCCAGGGGTGGACCGCCGTCCGGTATGCTTCCCACTCGGCCTCCGCGACATTCGTGAGCGCCTCGACGACGTGGGGCCCGAGTGCCCTGCAGATGAGGTCGTCGGCGAGCAGGGCCTGGTGAGCCGCGTAGAGGTCCCCGGGGAGCGTCTCGATCCCGGCGCGCTTCCGGTCTTCGGCCTTCATATGATAGATATTCTTATCGACGCCGGCCGGCGGTTCGATCCCCTCCCGGACACCCTCCATCCCTGCGGTGAGCATCGCGGCAAAGGTGAGGTAGGGGTTGCAGGTCGGGTCGGGGCTCCGGAACTCGACCCGGGTGCTGTTGCCGCGCGGTGTCGGGACCCGGACGAGGGCCGAGCGGTTGCCGGCGCTCCAGCTGATGTAACAGGGCGCCTCGTAGCCGGGGACGAGCCTCTTATAGGAGTTGATCGTCGGGTTCGCGACCCGGGTGATGGCCTTGGCGTGCCGGAGGAGGCCGCCGATGAAGTGCATGCAGGTCTCGGAGAGCTGCAGGGGGGCCTCCGGGTCGTAGAACGCGTTCACCCCGTCTTTTGCAAGCGAACAGTTGGTGTGCATCCCGCTCCCGCAGATGCCGTAGATCGGCTTTGCCATGAACGACGCGTGCAGGCCGCGCATCAGTGCCATCGTCTTGACCGCGAACTTGAACGTGATGACGTTGTCTGCGGTGTGGAGGGCGTCGCTGTACTTGAAGTCGATCTCGTGCTGGCTCTCCGCGACCTCGTGGTGGGACGCCTCGATCTCGAACCCCATCTCGGTGAGGGCGATGATGATCTCGCGCCGGACGTCCTCCGCGAGGTCGGTGGGGGCGAGGTCGAAGTAGCCGCCGACGTCCTGGAAGAGCGTGGTCGGTCTGCCGTCGACCATCCGGAAGAGGAAGAACTCGAGTTCCGGGCCGGTGTTGAAAGTATACCCGTCCCGCGCCGCGTCCTCCATGGCTGTGCGAAGGACGTAGCGCGGGTCGCCCTCGAAAGGCTTGCCGTTCGCCTTGTAGACGTCGCACATAAAGCGCGCCACCGTGTACTCCTGGGGCCGCCAGGGCAGGAGGGTGTAGGTGGAGAGGTCAGGTTTCAGGACCATGTCGGACTCCTCGATACGGACGAACCCCTCGATCGACGACCCGTCAAACCCGATACCCCCGGTCAGCGCCTTCTCCGCCTGCTTCACCGGGATGGCGACGTTCTTTGGCATACCAAGGAGGTCGGTGAACTGCAGGTGAAGGAATCGGACATTATCCTGTTCGATGCGCTCAAGCATCACAGAAGTGGCGTCGCGGGACATGTGGAAGTCTACTTCTATCCGATGGAATAAATACCTATTGACACAAATATACCCAAGCAGAACTATAGGAAACGGCAATACAACGTTATTCACCGAGGTTATCATGTGCGGCATTTTTGGTGTAATGGATAAGAGGCGCCGGATGATGGATGGTTCCGGCATCCGGCAGGCCCTCTCCATAATGAACGAGCGCGGCAGCGGCGAGGGGGCGGGATACGCGGCTTACGGCATATACCCCGACTACCGGGACTGTTATGCGCTCCACGTCTTCCTCGACAACGCCTGCGAGAGCAAAGCGGTCGTCGACGCAACGCTGGAGCAGTGGGGGACGATCGAGCACGATGAGGCGATCCCGACCTACGACCAGCCGAACTTCCGGGCAGCCTGCACTCCCTGGCGCTACTTCTTCAGGCCGGACCCCTCCCTCGCGCCCGGGAGCGCGACGCCTGAGAAGGATATCATTACAAACCTTGTGATGCAGATCAACGCATGCCAGAACGGGGCCGAGATCGTCTCGTCCGGAAAGAACGTCGGGGTCTTCAAGGCCGGAGGAGCCGGGAGCCGGCCGGAGACCGTGGCGGACTTCTACCGGATCGAGGACTACGAGGGCTACATCTGGCTCGCGCACAACCGCTACGCGACTGCGAGCCCCGGGAAGTGGGAACGGCCCGACCCGTTCAACCTGCACGATTGGAGCGTCGTGGAGAACGGGAAGATCACCACCTACGGGACCAACCGGCGCTACATCGAGAGTTTCGGCTACACGTGCTCGAACTCTACCGACAGCGAGGTCATCACCTGCCTGATCGACCTCCTGGTGCGGCGGCACGGCCTCGACATCGACCTCGCCATCCGGGCGCTCGCCCCGCCCTACTGGGATGAGATCGACCGGATGCCCGAAAGCAAGCAGAAATTGAACCGCGCCCTCCGGTTCGCCTACGGCCCCGCGACGATGAACGGGCCGTTCACCGTCGTGGCCGCGAACCCCGATATGATGGTCGGGTTCACCGACCGGGGCAAACTCCGGCCGATGGTCGTCGGCGAGTGCGCGGACCGCCTCTACATCTCAAGCGAAGAGGCGGCGATCCGGGCCATGGAACCGAAGGTCGAATCGATCACCATGCCGGCTGCAGGCGAGCCGGTGATCGGGAGGGTTGCCCCGTGAGCAGCAACCTCGGCAGCATGCCGCTGCGGTACCGGGTCACGATCGACCGCGAGCAGTGCATGGAGTGCGAACGGTGCATCAACAACTGTTCCTACGGCGTCTTCCGGCGGGACGGCGACCGGATCCTGATCAACTCCCGGAAGTGCACCGCCTGCCACCGGTGCCTCGCCTACTGCCCCCGGGACGCCATCATGCTCGAAGAGCAGCCCTGTGACTACCGGAGCCACCCGGTGTGGACCAGGGCAACCCGGGAGGCGATCTACAACCAGGCCCGGACGGGAAAGATCATCCTCGCCGGGATGGGCAGCGTCGCAAACCTCCCGGTCATCTTCGACCACCTGATGCTGGACGCCTGCCAGGTCACCACGCCGCCCACCGACCCGCTCCGCGAACCCGTCGAACTCCGGACCTACCTCGGGAAGAAGCCGTCGCACCTGGATCTCTGCCGGAATTCGAACGGTGACGTGGAACTCGCCACGGAACTCGCCCCGAACCTCATGGTCGAGACCCCGGTCATGCTCGGCCACATGAGTTACGGGGCGATCAGCCTCAACGCCCAGGTATCCATGGCCCGGGCCGCGAAGGAGACCGGCACCTACATGGGCACCGGGGAGGGCGGGCTCCACGCCGGCCTCTACCCCTACCAGGACCGCATGATCGTCCAGGTCGCCTCCGGGCGGTTCGGCGTGAACATCGATTACCTGGAGCGCGGCGCCGCCATCGAGATCAAACTCGGGCAGGGCGCAAAACCGGGCATCGGCGGCCACCTCACGGGCGAGAAGGTCAGCAAGGACGTCTCCCGCACCAGGATGATCCCGCAGGGAAGTGATGCGATCAGCCCCGCGCCGCACCACGACATCTATGGCATCGAGGACCTCTCCCAGCTCGTCCGGGCCATCAAGGAGGCGACGGAGTGGAAGAAACCGGTCTTTGCCAAGGTCGCGGCCGTCAACAATACAGCCGAGAACGTGGCGGCCGTTGCCCGGTCCTCGGTGGACGCCGTCGTCATCGACGGGTTCCGGGGCGGCACCGGCGCGGCGCCGCGGGTCTTCCGCGACCACGTCGGCATACCGATCGAGGTCGCCGTCGCGAGCGCCGACCGGGAACTCCGGAGGCAGGGGCTCAGGAACGAGGTCTCCCTCATCGCCTGCGGCAGCATACGCGAGAGCGCGGATGTCGTGAAGGCGATCGCCCTCGGCGCGGATGCGGTCTACATCGGGACCGCAGCGCTCGCGGCGATGGGCTGCCGGGTCTGCGGGAACTGCTACCAGGGTCTCTGCCCCTGGGGGATCGCCACCCAGCGCCCGGACCTGGTCGAGCGCCTGGACCCCGACGTGGCATCGAAACAGGTCGCAAACCTCATCCACGCATGGACGCTCGAGATCACCGAACTGATGGGGGCGGCGGGGATCAACAGCATCGAGAGCCTGCGGGGCAACCGCGACCGGCTCAGGGGATACATGCTGGACGAGAACATGCTCAACGTCCTTGACGTCGAGCCGGTGGGAGCGTGAGCATGATGGCAAAACAAGTCACGATCGATGCGAAGGGAATGCACTACACGCCCTTAAACCAGCAGATCAGGAAGGCCGTGGAGGACGGCGCCGACGAGGTCGTCGTCCAGAACGTCCTCGGGCAGCGGTTCATCGGCGACGGCCTCCGCGGGAACGCCACCATCCACGTCTACGGCGTCGCGGGCGGCGACCTTGCCATGTTCATGAGCGGGCCGACCGTTATCGTCCACGGGAACGCCGAGCACGCGCCCGGCAACACGATGGATTCCGGGAAGGTGGTGATCCACGGGAGCGCCGGGGACGCGGTGGCGCACAGCATGCGGGGCGGCAAGGTCTTCGTCCGCGGGAACATCGGCTACCGGGGCGGGATCCACATGAAGCAGTACGAGGCACAGCGCCCGATACTGGTCGTCGGGGGGTCCGCCCGGACGTTCCTCGGCGAGTACATGGCGGGCGGCCTTCTCGTCGTCCTCGGTCTCGACGGCGCCATGGACGCCCGCGGTATCGGGAGCGGGATCCACGGCGGGGAGATCATCATCCGGGGCAGTGTGGACGACGCCTGCCTTGCCGCCGGGGCAAAGAAGGTGCCGCTCACCGATGAGGACCGAAAAAGGATCGCCCCGGTGATCCGCGAGTTTGCGGGCGACTTCGGGCTCGACCCGGAACCGCTCCTGAACGCGGACTACACCCGGATTGTGCCCGCGAGCGCACGGCCCTTTGCCGGGAAGTATACGTGGGAGTGATTGGGATGGAGACGAAGACTTTCAAGGACCTGGAGTCCGAGGTCTGGGCTACGGACCTCTGCTCCGGGTGCGGTGCGTGCGTGGCGGTCTGCCCGGCGGACGCCCTCCGGTTTGCTCCGGGGGACACCGATGCACCGGTGAACATCGGCTACTGCAAGGCCGAGAACGACAGCGTGCCCTGCGGGGCCTGCTACGCGGCCTGCCCGAGAGTCGACCTCGCGGGGCAGGGGCGGATGCTCGGGTCGCACCGGGAGATCGTTGCGGCCCGGTCGGTATTCCCGGTGGAGCGCAAGCAGAGCGGCGGCGCGGTGACGGCGATCCTCGTCAACGCCCTCGATGAGGGGCTGATCGATGCGGTCGTCACGGTGACGAGGGACCCCTGGACGCTGAAACCCTCATCGGCAGTGATCACATCGTCGGATGCGCTCATCCAGCACGCCGGGAGCCGCTACTCCTGGTGGGTGCCGCTCCTTGCCTCCTTGAAGGAAGCGGTGGTCACCCGGAAGTTCCGGCGGATCGCCGTCGTGGGTGTGCCCTGCGTGGCACGGGCGACGCAGGCGATCCGGGCGAGCGACCACGAACTTCTCCGGCCGTACGCGAAGGCGATCCGGCTGGTCGTCGGCCTCTTCTGCACGGAGACGTTCGATTACGCGAAACTGGTCGAGGGGAAACTGCAGGCCGAGCGCCGGATCGAGCCCTGGGAGATCCAGCGCCTGGACATCAAGGGGAAGCTTGACGTCTACCTGCAGGACGAGCGGCGCATATCCATCCCGCTTGCCGACCTCGAGGAGTCGGTCCGGCCCGGGTGCCGGGTCTGCACCGACTTTACGGCGGTGGAGGCGGACGTCTCGGCCGGGGCCGTCGGGTCGCCGGACGGCTACACGACGCTTGTGATCAGGAACGATATCGGCAAGGGGTTCGTCGACCGGGCGGTCTGGCAGGGAAAACTTGCGACCGGCGGGAGCGTTGATGTCGCCGCCGTCGAGCGCCTGGCGGCGAAGAAAGCAGAGCGGCGGGAAGAATAATACTTTTTTTGCGCGGGATTCCCTGATGCCGATGGCAGGTCCCCCGTGCGCTCGTTGACCGGGAGGCCTACCTGTAGCACGAGGAAAAAGACGTCCTCGTCCAACTCTCCATCCTGAAGGCGCAGGTTGAGAGGAGGGGGAGGATACGCCAGTGCTGATATCGACCGGGAATGCACCAGGAGGGAGGGGCGGCGCTCTCCAGCCGCCGGGTGAGGATGGTCCGTTTGCCGGCCCCGCGGTCATCGCCACCTGCTTCGTGAGCCCGAGAACGCCGTCTTCTGCTGCGATCTCCGGGTATTCCGCGCCGTTTTCCCATCGAACCGATAGGAGGAGAGCAACCGGCTCGCGTAGATTTAAGCGTATCGCGCAACATCGCCGGATAAAGGAAACGTTTTTGATATCGCCACGGAGAGATGCGTCTCGTGAACATCCATGAATGCAAAAAAGATCCTTGCCGGAGGGTTCATCGGCGGTATAACCCTCCTCATCGTGAACTTCGTCATCTCGGCATTCATAATGATTGTCGCCCCCTACGATGCCCTCACCCTGGGCGGCATGCGCCCGGCGGAAGATCCGCTGGTGCTGTTCTTCTTCGCCTACCCGTTCGTTCTGTCGTTTGCAGCGGCCATCATATTCGATCTGGTGAAAGACGCATTGCATGGCCCGCCGGGCAGCAAGGGGGCAGTCTTCGGTGCGGCACTCTTCCTGATCTACACGGTGCCCAGCGTCTTCATAACCTTCACGTCGATGGACTACCCGGCCGGGTTCTACTTTGAAAACCTCCTCTTCGGGGCTGTGGGCTTTCCCCTCATCGGCGCCATATATGCCCTGATCTGGGAGCAACTGTAGCCGGTTCTCACCCCGGGCCCGCCGGGTGCCGGTCTCGGGAGAGACCCAGAACAGAGAGCGGCAAGGGTATCGGAAGTCCGGGCCGACCGCGGCGCCGGAGCGGGGAACCCGGCGAACGACACAGGCCGGGCAGAGCTTTCCAACCGTCACCCGGGGGGCCGGGGCCCCCTACCTTCCCGTCATCCTCTTGATCCTCGCAAGCGGCGACGAACGCCCGAGGAACTCCGAGAGGAACCCGGCAAACTCATCGTCCCAGCACTCCGCACCCACCTTCACCGCCCATCCCTGCTTCATCGAGCGGCGGACGTGCTTCCCGAGCGCGACCTCAAAGAGGGCCTTCGACCGCAGGAGGTCGACGGCCCGGGTGAACGGCCGGGGCACCTCCACGATGTAGCGGCCGTCCTCGATGTAGGGGCCGGCGAAGACCTCCTCGCTGACATACTTCAGGAGGAACTTCTCCGCGTTCTCCCTTGACCAGACCGGCGGCCCGATATGCCGGCGCATCGCCGGGACTTCGCCCGCCATCAGCTCAAAGAGGAGCAAGCACCGCTCCTCTCCCATGCAGGTGTCGATGCGGTTTGCCGGAAACCCGCTCCGCTCAAGGAGTTCCCGGATCGATTCGGCGGACTTCCGGAGCTGGGGGACCACCGTGTCGGGGGTGTAGTCCGGCGTCGCGAACGCAAGGGAGAAGAGGTGCGTTCCCCGGGCGGAGAGGAGGCGGGCAAAGACCTCGCAGGTGAGCGGCGGGGAGGATGACCGGCAGAAGAACGTCTCCGACGGTTCTCTGAGGTAGCCACGGGCGAGCTCCGCAAACTCGAACATCCGCGAGAGCGAGAGCGCCGCCGCCACGTTCCTCTCCGGGTCGACCGGATCGATGACGACGAGCGGTTCCTCGAACTGCTTTCTCCCGTGCCCCTCGATATCGATCACCTCTCCCGGCCTCCAGCGGGCGGCGGCCTCGATGAGCGCGTGAAACCCGCCGTAGTAGATCGTCAGGATCTCGCAGAGGTAGCCGGAGAACCCCTCGGTCATGTGGTCCGACCCGTAGACTCCACCTGCCTTCGCGAACTGCTTTACGAGGAGGACGTCGTCGGCGTAGCCGTCGATGTGGGCACGGATGTAGCGGGTATGAAACGGTGTCCGGTCCACGGCGCTCTTGATCTCAGTGGCGCTCGGGACGGCGTAGCAGGGGACGAGATCGATATCCAGCGAGTCGATTGTCGCGTTGACGTAGGGATGCTCGGCGTACTTCTCGCGCCAGGCCGCGCCGAACTCCTCCGCGACCCGGCGTGCCAGAGCGAGCCCCTTCTCCTGCAGGTCTTCACGGGGGAGAGCGGGGTCAAAGAGCATGAAGATATCGAGGTCCCGGTCACCCCGGACAAAGGTGTCGCGGGCGACCGACCCCACCATCATCGCCTTTGCCATCCCCGATCGCTCCACCGCCTCGATCAGGCGCTCTCCCATCGCCCGGACATAGGCCCGCTCTTCGGGCGTCGGGCGGATCCGCCTGAGCACCTCCTCCTCGCAGGGGCACCGGGTCAAAGCGGGACCTCCAGAAGGTCCTCGTAGACGGAGCCCCGCGGCGTGAGCGTGCTCTTCTTGAGTTTGATCGCCCCCACCCTGGCCCTTCCGAGCGGTTCGGGAGGCAGGGAGGCCGCCTCCCGGCACTGCGAGGGGTGGAACTCCTTGACCCGCGCAAGAGTCACGTGCGGGCGGAAGGGGCGGTTCTCCCGGGGGAACCCAAGCGGCGAAAGGAGGTCATCCACCTGCCGGGCGAGGGCGGCGCTCTCCCCGGTATCGGTGACGTCGCACCAGATCACCCGCGGCCTCCGCGGGGGGTTGCAGGCCGCACGCCCGACCGTCAGGTCGAAGGGGTCGGCCGTGACAGCCCGGAGCGCCCCGCCAATCGGCCCGATCAGCGCCGGATCGACCTCCCCGAGGAACTTCACCGTGATGTGGAGGTTTGCGGGATCGACGATGGCAAGCCTTCCTTCGGACCGTGCCAGGACCGCCTGGGACGCACGCGCCCTCTCGCGGATCTCTTCGGGCAGATCGATTGCAACGAACGTCCTGACCATACTACCGTACTATCGTGCCTCTCCCTACAAAATGGTGATTGTGCGGCGGAGGCGTAAGTGGCAAAACGGGGCGGGCGGCGGCGGAGAAGCGAGTCCTGCGGGATTTTTTTCGCCTTGGCCGGCACCGGGATGCGGGAATGCGCGCCCGATAACAGACGCTGCCTGCACCAAATGGCAGAGGATATATCCGTCCGGAGCCAAAACATAACGACCAACTCCGGGGGTATTATCATATCGGATACAGCGCAATTCATCGTATATACACTTGAACTTTGCCCGAATTGCGAAATTCTCAAAGAGTTCCTCGCCTCCAGGGGGGTTCCCTTCGTCGAGTGCGACATGGCGTCCACCGAGGCGCTGACGGAACTTCGCATGAACGGCATATTCGTCCGGGAGGCGCCGGTGCTGCAGAAGGGCGAAGCGTTCTACACGTCCGCCGATCTCTTTACCGGCGGGACGTTCCAGAAAGACCTCGTCGGTGACCTGATCACGGAGGCATGAGGTTGGCACGAAAATCGACTCAGACGACGATATTCGGGGAGTTCGTCCCCACCTTCCCGAAAGTCCGGACATCGCGGGGCTATCTCCTCGACTGGGATAAGAACCGGATCATCCGGCAGATCGTGGAGGAGACCCGCCTTGTCGGGGTCTTCTACGGCTACGAAGGGGCCGACGAGGAGACGGCGAAGGATATCGCCTGCCGGGTCGAGAAGAAGATCCAGATGCTCGGCCTGCAGTCGCTCTCCGGCCCCCTGATCCGCGAGATCGTCAACATGACGCTCCTTGAGCGCGGCCTGATCTCCTACCGCAACGTCTGCACGAGGGTCGGGACTCCGGTCTTTGACGCGCACCTCATCGACGTCGGGAGGGGGTTTGAGGCTCACGACAACGCGAACCTCCAGGAGAACGCCGAGACGTCGCACAAGAAGAAGGCGGACAAGATCAGCAAGGAGCAGTACCTCCTGCAGCTCCCTCCCGATCTCGCGGACCACCACCTCCGCGGCGACCTCCACATCCATGACCTGGAGTACTTCGGGACAAGGCCGTTCTGCATCGACGGGAGCACGGCCATACCCGTGCGGATGAACAACCGGATCCGGAGCATCCTCCCCGCAGAACTCCCGATCGAGGGAGACGAGTGGCGCCCGGAGGACCTCTCCGCGCTCACGCCGAAGGGCTGGAGGCGCGTGGCGAAGGTGACCCGCCGGCGGGTGAATCCCGGCGAGATGCTCCGGATCCGGACATCGGGCGGACGGTCGCTCTCGGTCACCGGCGAGCACCGGATCCCGGTGCGGACCACTGACGGGATGGTCGTCCGCCGCGCCGATGGGGTGCGTGCCGGGGACGCCCTCTACCGGATCTCCGGGACCGATGCCGTCCGCGGGGAGGCGATCGAGGCGATCGACCTTGTTCGGGAACTCCCGGCATCGGTGCCGGCCCATCTCCTTCGAGATGTCTACGTCCGCGGCGCTCAGGATATCTTTGCAGATGCAGTGCGGAGCGGGCGGGCCGCCTCCTACGCCGATATATCGCGCACACTCGGCATCGAGCACCAGAAACAGTGGTACACGCGCGGGACCATGCCCGTTGCTCTCTTCAACGCGTTCTCTCGCCGCTACGGCATCGAGGAGTATGCCGGGGTCACCGTAGAGGTCGCGGGAAGCGAACACGAACTGCCCGCTCTCCTTGAACTTACACCGGAACTCGTCCGGCTTCTCGGGTTCTTCGTTGCGGAGGGCAACTATAACGCCGCCCCACAGATCGGGCAGTACAACCTCGCGATCACCGAGAACGTCTGGGCTCCCGCCATAGGGGCCACGGCTCGCGCCGTCCTGAACACCTACGCGACGGTCGCGGGCGTGCCACCCGATACCACGACCATCTCCGGGGTCGAAGTGGAACGCAACCGGGCGCTGCAGGTCTCCTTCGGCGGGAAACTGGCGTATCTCCTCTTCTGCTACGTCTTCGGCATCCCGGAGGGAGGAGCGGCGGAGAAACGTCTCCCCTGGATCGTCTACCACCTCGACGACGTGCTCCTCCACGAGTTCCTCTCCGCCCTCTTCACCGGAGACGGCTCGGCATCCTACCGCCCGGAGAAATCGGACTGCACCGTCAACTACACGACCGCTTCACCGGCGCTCCGGCAGGAACTCGCTCTCCTGCTCACCTCGCTTGGTATGACCCCGCAAGTCGTCGAACTCTATGGAGACGATACAGAACGCCGGACGCTCTACCGCCTCCAGATCAACGGGAGGAAGAACGTCGAGACGTTCGCCCGGTATGCGACGTTCCTTGATTCGCGGCAGGACCATATCGACGGTTTCCTCTCCGCGGTGAAGGGGATACGGACCACCGAGCGGGAAGAGACCGTCGTCGAGGTCGCTCCGGCGGAACCGACCGGTGAATACGTCTACGACCTCTTCATCGACGGAGACGGGAGCGAGGAGAGCCATACGTTCTATGCCTCCGACGGCCTGCTCATTCACAACTGCCAGGATTGGGACCTGCGCTACTTCTTCTACTACGGCCTGATGCCCGACGGCAACGGGACGAAGGCGTCGGTCGCCGGCCCGGCAAAGAGGGCCGAGGTGGCGGTCCTCCACGCCGTCAAGGCGCTCGGCTCCGCACAGACGAACTTCGCCGGCGGCCAGGGCTACTACAACTTCCTGACGTTCATGGCACCCTTCTTCGAGGGGATGGACTACGGCGGGATCAAGCAGCTGATGCAGATGTTCGTCTACGAGATGACCCAGATGATGGTCGCCCGGGGCGGCCAGGTGGTCTTCTCGTCGGTCCAGCTCTCCCCGGGCGTCCCGACCCTCTGGAGGGACAAGCCCTGCGTCTACCGCGGCAAGGTCTGGGACGGCAACCAGGCGCCGCTCCGGACCTACGGCGAGTTCGAGCGGGAGGTCCGGCTCCTCTTCAAGGCGCTGATGGAGGTGATGCTCGAGGGAGACTACTGGGGCAAACCCTTCTCCTTCCCGAAGCCCGAGATCAGCATCGAACCCGACTTCCTGACCGAGAACGAGGCGTATAACCGGCAGCACCCGGATCTCCCGACCTACCACGACCTCTACCTGATGACGTTCGAGCTCGCCTCCAAGTTCGGCACCCCCTACTACGACAACCAGATCCCGGCCTACCGGGGCGCCGGGGAAGGGATATCGTGCTACCAGTGTCTCGCGGGCGACGAACTGGTCCCGGTGGCCGACAGCGGCGGCAGGATCGCCGTGAGATCGATCCGGGGCCTCTTTGACGCCGCGGCGAAGAACGGGAGACGGGTCGACCCGTTCGGCACGGAGCTCGCTTACTACGACGGGAAGACCCCGAGCGTCGACTTCACGACCCAGGAGGCGTCGCTTCGCCCGTTCCGCGGCGTGATGCGCCGGCGGTATACCGGCGACCTCCTCCGGATCACCCTCGAGTCGGGCCGGCAGATCACCGTCACCCCCGACCACCCGGTCTACGTTCTGAACGGAGGCGGATTCGCCAGGGAGGCGGCGGGAGACCTCGATATCGGCGACTACCTGCCGGTGCTCACGGCGGAAGGGTTCTGCGAGGGCACGGTTGCGGAGATCGACGTTGCAGAGGCCCTCACGAACGCGGGCCACGCCGGTGCGATCCGCGCCACCCAGGAAGCGGTGACGGTCCCCGGCACCCGGCACCCCGGCCTGCCCCGCACCCTCCCGGCGACCCCCGAACTCGCGGCGTTCCTCGGCTACTACCTTGCGGCAGGGTCGAGCGACCGCGCCGGACGGCACTATACGGTCCGGCTCGCCTTTGAGGGGCGTGATGCCGATCTTGCGGCGGACGCCGCCGCCTGTATCCGCGCCGCCCTCGGGTACGAGCCGCAGATCCAGAGGTCGGCGACGGGGACCGACGTTGTCGTCAGGAGCAAACTTGTCTACCTCCTGGTCGACGCCCTCGGGTGCGGCTCCTCTGCTGCCGAGAGATCGGTGCCCGACCTGCTCTTCAACCTCGACCGCACCCTGGTCGGCGGCTACCTCGGCGCGGCCTTCTGCGCCGCCGGGAGGAGAGCCTCCGGGCGCCGTGCCCGGAGCATCAGGCTGAAGGTGGTCTCCCGGGACGCCGCCCGGAAGCTGGTCTGGCTCGCCGGGCAGATCGGCGTCCAGATGAATTACGCCGAGCGGGAACCGAGAGTCCGCCGGCCCGGGGACGAGACGGCCCCAGAGAAGACCTACACCTGTAGCATCACGGCCCAGGACCAGATCGACCGGTTCTCCGCGGCGACCGGGTGCTGTGCGGAGGTGCCTCTCGGGAGAGAGACCGGCGGGGCCTTCACCCGCCTCCCGGAGGGGGGGTGCTCTCCCGGGTACACCGCCCTCGCCTGCGCCGGCAGATACAGCGCCGGCGGGGTGGAGGGGATCCAGGTCTCGCTCTTCCTCCCGCCCGTCACCCGACCGGCCGGGATGAGCCGGCTCGCCCGGAGCGACATCCACCCGCTCCGCATCCGCTCGATCGAGCCGGTGGCCGGCGACGGCTACGTCTACGACCTTGTCGACGTCGCCGGCACCCACACCTTCGCAAACGCGCTCGGCGTCGTGACGGGGAACTGCTGCGCCTACCAGTTCTCATCGCTTGCCGACGGGGACGACGAGTTCGAGGACAAACTCTACTTCCGGGAGGGGAAGCACTTCTCGATGGGCTCCTGGCAGGTGATGTCCATCAACTGCCCGCGGGCGGCGTACAAGGCGGAAGGCAGCCAGGAACGGCTCTTTGCCGAGCTGAAGGCGCTCATGGACATCGCTGTCGACCTCTACCGGATCAAGCGCCGCTGGATGTCGCTGATCCGGGCGAACGGGCGGATGCCCTTTGCGATGCAGCGCCCGAAGGACCCGAACACCGGCGAACGCGGTGCGGTCGCCGTGGACCTCGAAGGCCTCGTCTACACCATCGGCGTGGTCGGCGTCAACGAGATGGTGCAGCACTTCACGGGGCACCAGCTCCACGAGTCAAAGGAGGCGTTCCGCCTCGCTGTCCGGGCCATGACCGAACTCGAGATATATGCCCGCGAGCTCTCAAAGAAGCACAACATGACGATCGCCCTCGCCCGCACCCCCGCGGAGACGACTGGCCAGCGGTTCGCGGTCGCCGACCTCCTCGACGAGCGGTTCCGGGAGCACGCGCTTAACGTCGTCAAGGGCGACGTGGAGAAAGCAGTCGATATGCTCGGCACGACGCTCGACCTCCCCATCTACTACACGAACGGCACCCACGTCACCCCGGCGGCCCCGGTCCCGCTCACGAAGAGGATCGAGATCGAGCACATCTTCTTCCCCATCGTGGACGGCGGGAACATATTCCACGTATGGCTCGGGGAGGCGCGCCCCGATCCCCGGGGGCTGATGGAGATGGCGATGAACCTCTGCCGGACGACCCAGATCGGGTACTTCGCCTTCACCCGGGACCTGACGGTCTCCTTGAAGGAGTACCGGGAGTTGAAACCGGCGCACCCCGGCCCGGGGAAGGCCGCCGGCCTCTCCCCGGCGGCGGACCGGGCGGACGCCTGACCGGTCTCACACCTTTTTTGAACCGTGGCGACCTCCCGCCGGAGGGCACAGAGGGTAACCCCACCGGCACCGGACGTTGCGCGAATCATCCCTCCTGCATCGATCCCAAAATAACAGACCCTATCTGGTCTTGGTCCCATCCCCCACGGAGCGTTCCCCTCCGTCCCCCCACCCCGCCCGCGCTTCGCGCTCCTCCCCCGCCCCCACCCGGTGGCGGGCAGTGCTTGCGATATCCGGTGGAAAGCCGTATCCGGTTCCCCTCCGAGATCTCCCGTAGAGTGGATCGTGGGGATACTCGGGCAGTGCGAAACAAGAACGCTGATCTCCTCCGTTGAGAGCGCCGGTAATTAGGAATCGTTGCGCTCCGGAACTCCAGAGCCGCTCCTCCCCTGCCCATACAGGTCGTGCGATTGTCGGCAACTCTCCTCCGTACCTGACGGTGCTTGAGCCGCCCTTCGCGTTCTTCGCGGCTTCGCGTGAGACCATGTTGCTGCTCCTATACTACGCCTCACGCGAAAGACGCAAGGGGAAGGTTATGAGGGGATGCATTGCACAAAGCATCCTTTTTTGACTTCGCGGAGAAACTCGATATAGGAGCCGCGCTCCATAAGGCCGCGTCGGTTCGTGAGGATATTCATGATCGATCTCAACACTCCGCTTCTTGCGATCGACGTCGGCAGGGGCACCCAGGACATCCTGGTCTACGAGCCCGGCCGGACTATCGAGAACAGCATCAAACTGGTCCTCCCCTCGCCGACGGTGGTGACGGCGGAGAAGATCCGGCAGGCGACCGGGGCCGGGTGCCCGGTCTTCCTCGACGGGTTCCTGATGGGCGGCGGCGCGAACACCGGCGCGGTACGGGAGCACCTGGCGGCAGGCCTCCCCATCTCCGCCACCCCAGAGGCCGCCGGGACCCTGCACGACGATCTTGAGAAGGTCCGATCGATGGGCGTCGGGATCCGGGCCGACCCCCCGGAGGACGCGGTGATCATCCATACCACCGATTACATGGAGCCGGAGCTCAAAAACGCGCTCTCCCTCTTTTGTGTCGGGTACCCGGAGAACGTCGCGGTCGCGGTCCAGGACCACGGCTACTCCCCGCACCGGAGCAACCGCATCCACCGGTTCGAACTGATGCGGGAGCGGCTGGATGCCGGGGACTGGGACCTCCTCTCGCTCGTCGCTGACCCCCCGCTTGCCGATATGACAAGGATGCAGGCGGTCCGGAGGCAGGCGCCGGGCGCGCTCGTCACCGATACCGGGCCGGTCGCGCTCATCGGGGCGCTCTGCGATCCGCGGGTCCGGCAGCAGGCAAAGGAGGGGGTCATCCTCGTCAACGCCGGGAACGGGCATACCCTCTGCTTCGCCCTGAAAGGACGGAAGATCTACGGGATCTTCGAGCACCATACCGGCGCCCTCACCCCGGCGAAACTCCAGCACTACATCCGGCGGCTCGCCGACGGCACGCTGACGTCGGAAGAGGTCTTCGACGACGGCGGCCACGGGGCTGCGGTCAGGAAACCCCTCGTCACCAATGCCGTGGCCGTCACGGGGCCGAACCGGCTCCGGCTGCTCCCGGGGGCCTGCCAGGCGGCGCCCTTCGGGGATATGATGCTCTCGGGGTGCTTCGGGCTTATGTACCTCTGGAAGCAGCTCCGGGAGGGGTGAGGGCGGGCCGGAGGAGAAAGGTCCCAAAAGAAGAGAACCCGGCGGAGTCATACCGCCCCTGCCGGGTGGTTCACGGGGTGCGAAGCGCGAAGACCAGGTGGGTTGTGAGTAACGCCCCTTCGCGGCTCTCGCGGTCCTTACACTCCTGCCGTTTAGCCGGCCGTCCCCCCGAACCACCCGAAGATGCCGCGGAAGAACCCCGCGATCAGGTCGAACGGTGACGAAGAGGATCCGGCCGCCGCCGCCCCCCCGGCCTTCCCCTCCCTGGCATAGACGGCCGCTACCTCCTCCTTCCCGAGGCTCCCGAGGGCGGCGAGGTGCTCCCCCGCCCCGGCGGTGATCGCGTCATAGTCGACGCCCCGCCGCCATGCATCGGTCATCGTCTCCGACGGGCGGAGGAGCGAGTCCTGAACCCCGACAAGTGTGTAGAGAGCAGGGAGGGGGGACTCCACGGTCGCGTTCGTGCTCCCGCCGGGCCGGACGGCGAGCACCGGGTCGGAGAGCCCCGATGAGGGGATCTCCTGGCTGCCGGCGAGGGCATAGGCGCGGAACGCGAAGGCATCGGGATACGATGTCAGGTTGGTGACAAGCCGCTCCTCGGGGAGCGTGAGGTTCTCGAGCGTCAGCCGGCCGGTCCGGGTGGTGACCGAGAACTCCCAGACGCCGCGCTCACCGGCCCGGAGGCTCCGGGGTTCTTTGGTCCGCGTGATCTCGTAGACGGCGATCTCGCCCGGCGGCGGCACCAGGACGACGTAAGCCGGTTCTCCTTCCGTGAGCGTCAGGTTCCGCGCCTCGACCGTCACCGTGACGGTGAACGTCTCTCCCTCCATCGCCACCCGCGGGTGCCGGCCGCCAAGACGCATGGCCCCGTCAAGCAGCCAGTCGAGGTTCGCTATCTCCATCCCGCTCCGGGTGAGGGCGACGTCTGCGGGGGTCCGGGAGAGGAGCACCCCGACACCCCTGACGAAGAGGCCCTCGCGCGGCGCGGCAACCTCAGGCGGTGCCCCGGTCTCGTTCTCCCTGGGGGTGAACGGGGATGCGGGACGGACGAGCTGGTGGTCGCCCTGGGCCAGCGGACGGTCGTGGGACTGGTGTGATCTTGCCATCGTCGCATTCGGCCTCGGGGGGGCCTCCCGCTCCAGGGTCGGTACCGGCACCGGCGTCTCCTCCGGCTCATCCTCATCGCCGGCATCGTCGGTCGTTGCGAGAACCGACGCGGTAGGTTCAGGCGAGGCTGTCGTATTCAGGTCCTCCAGGGTCGGTACCGGCTCCTCCTCATCGCCGGTCTCGTTGGTCGTTGCGAGAACCGACGCGGTAGGCCCGGGAGAGGTTGGCGCCGCCGGGGAGAGCGTCGAGTTGATCACCTCAGGAGGGGCTGGCGCCGTCACCTCCGGGGTGGCCGCGAGATCCGCAGGCCTCGCCGTTATAGACTTCTCTGCCGGCTCCCGCGATTCGGCAGGGGTAACCGGCAGTTTCGCAGTGACGGGTTTCTCGCCGGTTGCCGGCGACCCCCCGGAAGTGCCGTTCTCCCCGGGAACCGGGGCTGCGGCCGCAAGAGAGGCGGCCGGACCGAGACAGAGCGTCACTATCGCGACGACGATGAGAAGACGCCAGAAGAGCACCCCCTCCGGCATCCGCAAACTCCATGCACCCTCTTTTCCGGTTCCACCCGCAGATGGCGCAGGCCCCACCATCCGCCCGGATCCTCCGTTCATGGTTGTCCCATGGAGCGCGCGCTGATATAAATAATTTCCGGATCAGAGCCCGCCCGGAACTTCCCGCGCGGATCGGCCCCGCGAGAAGACTCCCGGCAACAGGGGATCGTCTTCCTGGACAGGGAGCGTAGGGGCAGGGATTGAGACTCGCCACGATCTCGCCCGGGCACCCGTCGTTGCACTTCAAAAACTCCGGCCACTCCCGGAGACGCCCGGCGGGAGAGTTCCGGAACGGTTACGATGAAAAGGAGGAGAGAGGTTCAGGCAGCCTCGTTCTGCATCAGCTGGACATCGGCGATGTCGTGCTGCCGCAGTGCAAGAACCTTTGCCTTGAAGATATTCTTCCCCGCCTTGCCGATGGCAAGGCCCCGGTCCTCGTCCCGCACCTCGATACGGGCGACCTGCTGGTCCTCTTCGTTCATGTCGAAGTCGACGCCGGTGACCTGGGCGGGAAGGAAACAGTTCCGGAGGAACTGGGCCGGGTCCATGGAGTACTCCACGACCTCGATCCGTTTGCCCATAACCTCGGAGGCCTTCTTGATGCTCGACCCGCTCTTCCCTATGGCAAGTCCCATGTCGCCGGGATTGATCACGAAGATGATCCGCTCATTGCGGTTATCGACGACACAATCGCGGCTGCTTGCGCCGGTGAGGCTCTCGAACTGGGAGATAAGGCGCATGCACTCTTCTGTCAGCACGACCTGCGGCATCGTCTACACTCTCGCAGCATTCAGGATATCGGATTCACCTGGCTCGACCACGGCAAGCGCACTGACGACATACGGCATACCGCAGGCTTTTCCGAGCTGGACACTCGAGCCTTCGTAGACGTAGACAGGGATATCGATCTCATTCACAAGATTTTTGACGGATTCCGGGCTGTTTTTGGCCACCACGACAAGTCTGGCCTTGCCCTCCTCGATGCATTCCCGGGTCTTGTTCTGGCCGAGGAACACTGTACCAGTCTTCACGGCTTTACGGAGTGAAGCATTAAAGTCCATATACGGTTCTCCTAGATTTTCAGGTTTACAGGTTTTGCGATGAGTTTCACATCACCGGTGCCGAGCTGGATGGGCTGGCCCACGATCACGTTCTCGGTGACGCCGTTCAATTCGTCCACCTCGTTTGCGATTGCCGCATCCAGCAGGTGGTTGACCGTCACCTCGAATGCGGCCCGGGAGAGGACGCTCTCCTTCTCGCCGGCGATACCGTGCCGGCCGATCTGCTTGACCTCGCCGTCCATGCACATCATATCGGCGACGAGCATGATATGGCGGACATCGACGCCGATACCCTGTTCGTTCAGGGTACTTAAGGCCTCCTGGATGATCGCGTTCCGGCCCGCCTCGATACCGAGCACATCGGCAATCTCGCTGATGTTGTTGCTCCGGGTGCGGGAGGTATCGACTCCCTCGACTTCGAAGACATCTTTTAGGTTGGAGCCTTCAGTATAAAGGATATACTCTCCGCCCTCCTTTCTGACGACGACCCGCTCAATATCATCGATACCCTGAACGATGACGTTCCTGACGTGCTCGGCAAGCTGGAAGAGGTTCTGGTAACTCTCCCGGTTCTTCGGGATGAAGACGATCGACGCCTTCTTTACATCCTCTTCGACATCGAAGTCACGGAAATGCCGCTTTTCGCGGATCTTCCTCGGGGCCGCCTCGAAGATCTCCTCGAGGCCGATCTTGCGCCGGTCGCAGACCGACTTGTTGAGCAGGACAAGGACCTGCATATTCTCCATGTCGATAGTGATATCGCCGAACTCGTGGAGCGGCGCGGCCTCGATCTGCCAGCTCACCTCACGGGCGCGGTCACGGTTGAACGCCCAGTCGTCCATCAGGTGGACCGCCATCGTGGGGGTGCTCGGCTCACGCCGGGCATCCATGATCTCGATGAGGCGGGGAAGACCGAGGGTAACGTTGATCTCGGCCACACCCGCGTAGTGGAAGGTCCGCATCGTCATCTGGGTGCCGGGCTCGCCGATCGACTGCGCCGCCACGATACCGACCGCCTCGCAGGGCTCGATCCGGCTCTTCTCGTACTCGGAAAAGACCATGCCGAGGATCCGGTCGAACTGTTCGTCGGTGAGATCGTGGTCTGCAAGACTCGCTTTGAGGTCTTCCCGGGTCCGGTAGGGCAGATCGAGGGCATCGATCCGCTGCTCCATATCGCTGTTCATTTGATCTCCTCCTTTAAGACGCTCTCGACGATGCCTTTGACGTCCACCGGGGCGCCGTAACTGCTCCGTGCGGGATCGGTCCCGTCCTCACCGTAGCGGAACTGGATGATCCGGCCGCCCGTCGTCCGGACGGTGCCGTCGTATTCGACCTTGAGGTCCTGCAGGGCGTTGATCATCCGCCGCTGCAGGTACCCGCTCTGCGACGTACGGACCGCGGTGTCCACAAGACCCTCGCGCCCGCCGATGGCGTGGAAGAAGAACTCGGTGGGGGAGAGGCCGCTCTTGTAACTGTTGGCGATGAACCCGTGCGCTTCCGCACCGAGTTCGTTCCTCCGGAAGTGCGGGAGGGTCCGGTCCTCGTAGCCACGCATGATCCGCTCGCCGCGGACCGACTGCTGCCCGAGACACCCGGCCATCTGCGTCAGGTTCAGCATCGATCCACGGGCGCCGGAGACCGCCATCACCACGGCGCTGTTGTCCATACCGAGGTGCCGCCCGGCGATCTCACCGGTGCGGTCACGGGCCTTGCCGAGCACCTGCATGATCTGCATCTCAAGCGTCTCCTCAAGCGTCCGGCCCGGCATCGGCTCGAGCTGCCCTTCGTTGAAGATCTTGATCCGGCGGTCGACGTCGCTGACGGCGCCCTTCAGGGCCTCGTCGATCTGGCCGTACTCGGTCCGGGTCAGGTCTTCGTCATCGATACCGAACGAGAACCCTTCGAGCATGATGCCCCGGATCGAGAGCTTGGTCACGTCGTCGATGAACCGGGCGGCCCGCTTCATACCGTGCTGCCGTATGATCCGGTGCAGGATCTGGCCGTCGAACGCGCCGATCGCCTTCTTGTCAATGGTCCCGGAGATCAGGTTCCCGGCGACGATCCGGACGAACGCGTCGTTCTCGCACATCTCCCGCCGGCAGGTCTCGCAGTTCTGGCACGACGAAGCCCGGAAGATCATGTTCAGGTCGTCGGGGAGGATCAGCGAGAAGATCTGCTTGTTGGTCCAGAGCGGGTGCCCGGCATCGTCCAGCCGGTCCGGCTCGGGCAGGTGCTCGATGGGCAGGTGCTGGGTGAGGTAGAGGGTGTCCTCCTTCCCGAAACGGCGGACCCGGTGGGTCAGGAGGAAGATGCCCGATATGTGGTCGTGGATACCCCCGATGATCGGGCCGCCGGTCCTCGGCGAGAGGATGTTTGCCTGCACCGAGACCAGGATCTCGGCCTCGGCCCGCGCCTCCTCGGTCTGCGGGATGTGCAGGTTCATCTCGTCGCCGTCGAAGTCGGCGTTGTAGGGCGGACAGACGGCCGGGTTCAGCCGGAAGGTCTTCCCGTCCATCACGATGATCCGGTGGGCCATGATGCTCATCCGGTGCAGCGAGGGCTGCCGGTTGAAGAGGACGATATCCCCGTCCTTCAACTGCCGCTCCACGGTCCAGCCCGGTTCAAGCATCTCCGCGACCGTCTCCAGGTTCACGTCTGATAGGCGCATCCTCCGGTTATCGGGTCGGATAGCGTAGTTTGCGCCGCAGGGCGACCTGATGGTGGGGCGCTCGGGGCCGTTCAAGATGTACTGCCGCATCTCCTCGAAGTTGAACGGCGTCACCCTGACCGGGACGGTCATCTCGTTTGCGATGGCAAGCGGGATCCCGACCTCGGTGATGGAGAGGTTCGGGTCGGGGGAGATCACCGTACGGGCGGAGAAGTTCACACGCTTCCCCGAGAGCGAACCGCGGAACCGTCCCTCCTTCCCCTTGAGCCGCTGCGAGAGGGTCTTTAAGGGCCGGCCGCTCCGGTGCCGGGCGGGCGGGCACCCCGCCACCTCGTTGTCGAGGTAGGTGGTGACGTGGTACTGCAGGAGTTCCCAGAGGTCCTCGATGATCAGCTGGGGCGCACCGGCGTCCTGGTTCTCCTTGAACCGCTGGTTGATCCGGATGATGTCCACGAGCTTGTGGGTCAGGTCGTCCTCGGACCGCTGCCCGTTCTCGAGGATGATCGAGGGGCGCATCGTGACCGGCGGGACCGGGAGGACGGTGAGGATCGTCCACTCCGGCCGCGCAACGTCCGGGTTGACCCCCATCACCCGCAGGTCGTCGTCCGGGATCTTTTCCAGGCGCGCTCTGATGTCGGCCGGGGTCAGCTTGTGCTCGATCTTTCTCCCCTCCTCCACGAAGACCTCAGAGAAGGTGGTGGGTTTCTCGAAGTTGATCTTGAGCTGCTGCTCCCCGCAGTGGGGGCAGACCCGCTCCTTCTTGATGTCTTTCTCGGAGACGATATCCCCGGAGAGTTCGCTGTCGTCAGGGCCGACGACCTTCTCGACCTCTTCGGCCGTCATCAGCAGCCGGGAACAGGACCGGCAGGTCACCCGGAGGAGTTTCCTGATCAGCCGGGTGTAGCCGACGTGGATGACAGGTTTTGCGAGCTCGATGTGCCCGAAGTGGCCCGGGCAGTCGGCCGCCTTCTGGTCGCAGGTCTTGCACCGGAGACCGGGGTCGATGACGCCCAGGTTCAGGTCCATCAGACCCTGCGGGTACGGAAACCCGTCGTCGTCGTAGGTGTCCGCCCAGATGATCTTTCTAACGCTCATTTTACGGATCTCCTTCGGGGAGAAGAGCCCGAACTCGATCCTTCCAACACGTTTTGGACTGGTCATAGTTTGATTGCGCCCCCTCTCTTATACCATATCGTCGAGCCGCAGGCGGGGAGCGATGCCCATGCTCTTCATCTCGTCGAGGAGGAGCTTGAAGGCGTAGCTCATCTCGACGGGGTAGATGTCAGTCTCGCTGCCGCAGGCAAGACAGCGCGTCACCTTCCGCTTCCGGTCAAGCATCGCCACCATGCCGCACTTCGCGCAGACCCACTGGGTCACCTTGTCCGACTCGTCGAGCAGCCGCTCTTTCAAGGCCATGGCCGCACCGTGGCCGATCATCACGTCCCGCTCCATCTCACCGAACCGGAGACCGCCCTCACGCGCACGCCCTTCGGTCGGCTGCCGGGTGAGGACCTGCACGGGGCCGCGCGACCGCGCGTGCATCTTGCTCGAGACCATGTGGTAGAGCTTCTGGTAGTAGATGACGCCGATGTAGATGTCGGCCGCAAACTGCCGCCCGGTGACGCCGTCGTACATCACTTCGCGGCCGTTGTGGGCAAAGCCGAGTTCACTGAGCGACCGCCGGAGGTTCACCTCGCGCTCCCCGCGGAACGCCGTCGCGTCGATCCGCCGGCCCTCGAGGGAGCCGACCTTGCCGCCCAGCATCTCGAGCATATGCCCGATGGTCATACGGCTCGGGACCGCGTGGGGGTTGATGATCAGGTCGGGCG